>ERZ1673749.780-NODE-780-length-29798-cov-10.758666_pt1 | contig 29798 bp, 24 predicted proteins | sample MGYA00580204_ERZ1673749 | MGnify/ENA primary metagenome ERZ1673749 (study PRJEB41218, sample SAMN15661745) | gut metagenome | host: Homo sapiens | place: Canada: London | collected 2015-08-20/2019-03-30 | study: EMG produced TPA metagenomics assembly of...
AGCGGTTTGAAGTGCTCAAAAGAGAATTTGTAAAGTTTTTCTCAATGGAAGGTATTGTAAGCCGTCTGCAGTTTTTGAACCCTGCGGTTGTAGTTCAGGAAGTAGAATTGATTTTGATGCGGTATGAACAGTATTATACATTGGAAATGTCGGGGTATGTGAGACTAAATTTGTATATGCACATTGCATTTATGTTTGAACGTCTGATGATCGCACAGGATGATTATGAGGAAGAACAACGGGAATTATCTGAGCAAGAGCAGGAGTTCTATCGGATTTCACGGATTGTATTTTCAGAAGCAGAAAAAAAATACAGAATCAGACTGGACGAATATGAATTGTCGATGCTATACGAATTGTTTAAAAGCCTGATTAAGTAGCAAAGAGGAAATTCGATGGGACTGGAACTGAAGGTTGAGCAGAAACAAAGGGTATATCAGAAGCAGATTGAGCAGGCACGCATCCTGCAAATGAATGCACAGGAACTCGCTGTGTGTATTCAGGAGGCAGCATTGGAGAATCCGTTGATTGAACTGGAAGAAATGATGGATGTGCCGATAGAAGAACTGGTGAAGAAGGATGTGCGAGAAACTGATGAAACAGAAGCAGAGGTATCGGAGGATACCGACTGGAGATATACCGGCGGGCATCAGTCGCCAGAAGACTGGTGGACTCCACAGGGAGGAAAATCGGAAAGTCTTGTTGATATGATACATCAACAGCTGCTGACGATGTCAATTGGGGAAAAAGAAAAGGAAATTGTGGAAAAGTTGGCGGGAGCGTTGGACAGCAGAGGATATCTGGAGATTCCGGTGAAAAAACTGGCAAAATATATACCATGTTCGGTGCAGGAACTTCGGAGTGCATTAGAGATACTTAAATCATTGGAACCGGCAGGAATCGGTGCGACAGATTTGAAGGAATGTCTGATTCTGCAGTTGAGACGGCAGAAAGACTCACGGCTTGCGGTTACATTGGTCAAAAATTATCTGGAAGACTTGCCGAAACATAGAATTTCAGCAATTGCAAAGGAACTGGGAGAGAACGAGGATGCGGTAAAAGATGCATTTGCCAGAATCAGGACCTTGAACCCAAAACCGGGAAGTATTTTCGGGGAAGGAACAACGGTGCTCTATGTGATACCAGATATTATTGTGTCGGAAGAACATGGAGAATACACAGCGGCATTGAACGAGGCTGTGTACCGGAAACTGCGGCTGAATGAATCCTATGTGAAGCTGAAGGATTCTGAGGAATCAGAGGTAAGAGAATATATTATTCAAAAACAGGCGCAGGCAGGGTGGCTGAAAACATGTATTGAACAGAGAAGTCATACACTGCAGAGAATCGCAGATATATTGATAGATTTCCAAAGGACATTTTTAGAGACGGGAAAGGATATGAAACCGCTCAGACAGAAGGACGTTGCACAGATCATGGAAGTGCATGAATCGACGGTCAGCAGGGCTGTAAAAGGAAAATATCTACAGTGTGGCAGAGGTGTATACGCACTGTCGGATTTTATGCCGAAAGGAATGGAAGAAGTCAGCAGTGATTCTGTAAAGCAGATGCTGAAGAAAATCATTCAAAATGAAGATAAGAAAAAACCACTGAGTGATCAGAAACTGGTAAAGAAACTGGAAGAAGAGGGTGTACAAATATCAAGAAGAACAGTGGCAAAATACAGGATGCAGATGGAAATTCCAGATGCATCCGGCAGAAAAGCAGAGTGAGCTGCGAATCAGAGCTGTTGGCTGAACTGATACCATTTTTTAGGAGTTGTGACATTAGGGTATGACTTCTTAAAAAATATTAATAGCAATTCAATGGTTAAATTGTATAGAAATAAAAACAATTTTAATGTTTGTAAAAAAAATATTGTGAAAATGTTAACAATAATTACGTCTGTGGATTGTTTTTTATGCAAAACATAAGATTGTCATTTATAAATTAATACGCTATAATATAGAAGAATTCTAAATAAATAATTCCTGATGGTTTTCACGGGTGTCAGGATCTTTAAGAATTGGAGGAAAGAAATATGTTAGTATCAGCTACAGAAATGCTTCAGAAAGCAAAAGCAGGCCACTACGCAGTAGGACAGTTCAATATCAACAATCTTGAGTGGACAAAGGCTATTCTTACAACAGCACAGGAACTCAATTCACCAGTTATCCTTGGTGTATCTGAGGGTGCAGGAAAGTACATGACAGGATATAAGACTGTTGTAGGTATGGTAAACGGAATGATGGAAGAACTTGGAATCACAGTTCCGGTTGCTCTTCATCTTGACCACGGCAGCTACGAAGGATGCCTGAAATGTGTAGAAGCAGGATTCTCATCAATCATGTTTGACGGATCTCATTATCCGATCGACGAGAACGTTGAGAAGACAAAAGAACTCGTTAAGATCGCTCACGAGCACGGAATGTCAATCGAAGCAGAAGTTGGATCCATCGGTGGAGAAGAAGATGGAGTTATCGGAAGAGGTGAGTGCGCTGATCCGGAAGAGTGTAAGAGAGTAGCTGATCTGGGAATCGATTTCCTGGCAGCAGGTATCGGTAACATTCATGGTAAATATCCGGCAAACTGGGAAGGATTAAGCTTTGAGACTCTGGATGCTATTCAGCAGCGTACAGGAGCAATGCCACTCGTACTTCACGGTGGTACAGGTATCCCGGAAGATATGATCAAGAAAGCAATCTCTCTTGGAGTTGCTAAGATCAACGTTAATACAGAGTGTCAGCTTTCTTTCGCAGATGCTACACGTAAGTACATCGAAGCAGGAAAAGATCTTGAGGGTAAAGGATTTGACCCACGTAAACTTCTCAAACCAGGTGCAGACGCAATCATGGAAACAGTAAAAGAGAAGATGGAGTTATTCGGATCTGTCGGAAAAGCCTGAGAAGAACTTTTTTAAAAAAGCACTTGCGTTTTAAAGCAAGTTGAGGTATACTGACTCACGTAGACAGAACAAGGGCGTTCCAATTATAATTGGAGTGCCCTTTTTTTATCGCTTGGGAAATGATCCGCATGATTGAATCAGATTGGATGGAATAAAATCAGATCTGATCTGACTGGATCAGACGGATGATTTCCTGAGAGGTAATCTATTATGGGGTTTCCCGTAGTGTAATCGAATATTGTTCATTGCAGTGAACGGTAATCGAAGAATTAAGAGAAAAGGAAGGTATAGGGTATGAGCACAGAATTATTCAATGTAGCTGACATCTTTGGAGAAAATGTATTTAATGATACAGTTATGCAGGAGCGTCTGCCAAAGAAAGTTTACAAGAATCTGAGAAAGACAATTGAAGAAGGAAAAGACCTGGATCTCGAGACAGCAGATGTTATTGCTCACGAGATGAAAGAATGGGCGATTGAAAAAGGAGCGACTCACTATACACACTGGTTCCTGCCACTTACAGGAGTTACAGCAGAGAAGCATGATTCCTTTATCTCAGCTCCACTTCCAAGTGGAAAAGTCCTAATGACTTTCTCAGGAAAAGAATTGATCAAGGGTGAGCCGGATGCATCTTCATTCCCGTCAGGAGGACTGAGAGCAACATTCGAGGCAAGAGGATATACAGCATGGGATTGTACATCACCGGCATTCGTAAGACAGGACGCAGGCGGAGCTACACTTTGCATCCCGACAGCATTCTGCTCCTACACAGGAGAGGCACTGGATCAGAAGACACCACTGCTTCGTTCTATGGAAGCGATCAATAAAGAAGCATTAAGACTTCTCCGCTTGTTTGGAAATACAACATCTAAGAAAGTTACTCCATCTGTTGGAGCAGAGCAGGAGTACTTCCTTGTAGATGCAGAGAAGTTTGAAGAAAGAAAAGACCTGATCTACACAGGACGTACACTTTTTGGAGCAATGCCTCCGAAAGGACAGGAACTTGATGATCATTATTTCGGAACAATCCGTCAGAGAATCGCATCCTTCATGAGAGATGTAAATATTCAGCTTTGGAAAGTAGGCGTTCCGTCCAAGACACAGCATAATGAGGTTGCACCGGCACAGCACGAACTGGCTCCGATTTATACAGAGGCGAACATTGCGGTAGACCAGAACCAGCTGACAATGCAGACATTGAAGAGAGTTGCCTGCCAGCATGGACTGAAATGCCTGCTTCATGAGAAACCATTCGCAGGAGTTAACGGATCCGGTAAACATAATAACTGGTCCATTACAACAGATGACGGAATCAATCTTCTTGAACCAGGTAAGACACCGCATGAAAATACACAGTTCCTTCTTGTACTTGCCTGCATTATGAAGGCAGTTAATGTACATGCAGATCTGCTTAGAGAATCCGCAGCAGATCCGGGAAATGATCACAGACTTGGAGCAAACGAGGCACCTCCGGCAATCATTTCCATTTTCCTTGGAGAACAGCTTGAGGATGTTGTTGAGCAGTTGATCAGTACAGGAGAAGCTACACACAGTCTGAAAGGCGGAAAGCTGGAGACAGGTGTAAGCACACTTCCGGATCTGTTCAAAGATGCAACAGACAGAAACAGAACATCACCGTTCGCATTTACAGGAAATAAGTTCGAGTTCCGTATGGTTGGATCAAGAGATTCTATCGCAAACCCGAATATCGTACTGAACACAATCGTTGCAGAAGCATTTGCAGATGCATGTGATATTCTTGAGAAGGCAGATGACTTTGATCTTGCAGTACATGATCTGATCAAAGAATACCTGACAGAGAACCAGAGAATCATCTTCAACGGAAACGGATACTCTGACGCGTGGGTTGCAGAGGCTGAGAGAAGAGGACTTCCGAACATTAAGTCTATGGTTGAAGCAATTCCGGCAATCACAACAGACAAAGCTGTAGAATTGTTTGAGAGATTCAGCGTATTTACAAAAGCAGAGCTTGAGTCCCGTGCAGAGATCCAGTATGAGGCATATGCTAAGGCAATCAATATTGAAGCCCGTACTATGATCGATATGGCAAGCAAACAGTTCCTGCCGGCATTTATCAAGTATACAAAGACACTTGCAGATACAGTGAATGCTGTAAAGGCAGCTGGTGTTGACGCATCTGTTCAGACAGAGACTCTGAAAGAAGTAAGTGCTCTGATGGCTGAGACAAAGGCAGCACTTGATAACCTTGTAAAAACAACAGCAGATGCAGCAGCAAAAGAAGAAGGCGAAGTACAGGCTACATACTATCATACAGAGGTTGTTCCGGCTATGGATGCACTCCGTGCACCGGTTGACAAACTTGAGATGATCGTGGATAAAGAAGCTTGGCCAATGCCATCTTACGGAGACCTGATTTTCGAGGTATAAAATTGCATTACAGAAAAGTAATTTGAAGTAAATGATTGGAAGTCATTATTCGGATAAAGAGTCTGGATAATGGCTTCTTTTTGCTCTGAAAATCGGGAAAGCTGCATGACTATTTCATGCAAGAAAGCAAAAAATATTGTATAATGAGAAGTGGTTCGTGCAGCTTGAGCGTATTCTGCACGAATGAGAAAAAGAAAGAGTGGAATAAAAATGCAGTCAGAAGCAGAACTTAGAAGTTTATTATCAAGAATAGATCACCGGGGATATCCGGCTTATAAAGATACAAAAGGACAGTACCGATTTCCGGGATATGTTTTATCGATCGATCACGTACAGGGAGATCCGTTTGCGTCACCGTCAAAGGTAAGTGTACTGGTGAGTGGGAAGACAGCAGGATTCCCACAGGAATTATATTGTGGAAAATGTCAGAGAATTGCACTTCAGGACGAATTGCTGCGCCAGTTTGGAAGAAGGGCAGAACTGTTTGCATTCAAGGCAAAAGGTTCAGGTAAGAGTGGTCTGATCTCTGTCAGCAGATGCGGACAGGAAGTTCTGGAGAGAACAGCGTGTCAGATTCAGCCGGAGAACGGAAATATCCTTCTTAGAATGGAAATCGGATTTCCGGCAAATGGACGAACAATCAATGCGAGAGAGTTAGAGAAGATTTTATTTGATTTTGTTCCGGAGTGTGTAAAGGCATCCCTGTTTTACAAGAATCTAGATGCAAAGAGATTGAGAAGAATCGTAGATCTGGCAGAAGATCAGGAGTACATCCGTAAAGAGCTTCCGAAACTTGGTTTTTGTGCCTTCGTGGCAAACGGAAGTGTACTGCCAAGGGAATCCGGAATCTCATCCCGGCCGATGCGTGACGGAATCGCCTTCCAGTCTCCGAAGGAACAGGAAGTGACACTGGAACTTCCGCATAAAGGAAAGATTACCGGCATGGGAATCCGTAAGGGGATTACCTTGATCGTCGGCGGAGGTTATCACGGAAAATCAACACTTTTGAAAGCGTTGGAACTTGGAGTGTACAATCACATCGCAGGGGATGGAAGAGAGTATGTGATCACAGATGCGACAGCAGTGAAATTGCGTGCGGAGGATGGAAGAAGTATCCAGAAGACAGATATTTCCATGTTCATCAACGATCTTCCGAACGAAAAAGATACGACATCATTCTGTACAGAAGATGCAAGTGGAAGTACTTCACAGGCGGCAAATGTGATCGAAGGAATTGAGGCGGGAACATCTCTGTTCCTGATTGATGAAGATACGAGTGCAACGAACTTTATGATCCGTGATGAGCTGATGCAGCGCGTGATCCACAGAGAGATGGAACCGATCACACCATTTATTGAAAGAATCAGGGAATTGTATGAAAATTATGGGATCTCGACAGTGATTGTTGCAGGAAGTTCGGGAGCTTATTTCCATATTGCAGACAGTATTATCCAGATGGATCGTTATGTTCCGAAAGACATTACAGTACTGGCGAAAAAAGAAGCAGAGAATTTCCCACAGATCAGCGTGCCGGAGCAGCCGGCAGAGAAACCGACTTATGACAGAGTGCCGCGACCGGATAAAGCATTTCGCGGAAATGACAGAATCAAGATGAAGACGATGGGAAAGGAATCTGTGATGATCAACAGGGATACGATCGATCTGAGATACTTAGAGCAGATTGCGGATAGCGAACAGGTGACAGCACTTGGATACTGTGTACGATATGCACAGAAACATTTGATTGACGGAAAGAAGAATCTGATCCAGATTGTAGATGAGCTGGAAGAAGTGATGCAGAATAAATCGCTGGCGGAATTATGCGAGAGTACATCCAGTGTATCCTGTATGGCAGTGCCGAGAAGACAGGAAATATTTGCATGTTTTGACAGATATAGAGCACTTAGGTTAGTATGACATAGGAGTTGATAATATGAAATTAGAGAATGGAAGACCAGAAAACACAGAAGGAAGATTAGAAAAGGAAATCAGGGTATATGATTTTCTCGACAAGCTTGGTGTGGAATACCAAAGAGTTGATCACGAGGCTGCGATGACGATGGAAGCCTGTGAAGAGATCGACAGAACACTTGGAGATGGAACCGCAATCTGCAAGAACCTGTTCCTTTGCAATCGACAGGAAACAGACTTTTATCTGCTTCTGATGCCGGGTGACAAGCCATTCAAGACAAAGAATCTGTCGGTACAGATCGGTTCTGCCAGACTTTCCTTTGCAAAGCCGGAGTATATGGAGAAGTATCTGGATATTACACCGGGCTCTGTCAGCGTTATGGGACTTATGAATGATACAGAGGGGAAAGTACAGCTTCTGATCGATGAGGATGTAATGAAAGATCCGTATTTTGGCTGTCATCCGTGTATCAATACATCCAGTCTGAAGATTCGTACATCTGATTTGATCGCAAAGATCATTCCGGCGCTGAAGCATGCGCCGAAGATGGTGAAACTTCCGGGAGCGGAGGAACAACAGTAGTAATGAAAATGTGATTAATCGACATTAAGTCCATTTCCTGTTGGTTGTATATTTTTCGTGCATTTGCTATAATTTATATGTTGATATGCGAACAGCAGGTATCATTTTCAGGATTGATGCAGAGAAGATAAAAAGGAGGACTAGCGTGTCTGAGGAAAATAAAGTGATAGATGAAGTGAATACATCAGGAGTAGTCGAGCAGCCGGTGGATGCGGAGGAGATTCCGCCAGTGCAGACAGAGGCGATACCACCGGTGAATACGGAATCAACACATCCTGTACAGCCACCGGTAGAACCGGCGCAGAAGTTGGAAGATTATTACAAAGAGACTGCGGAGGATCGTGCAGCTGAGGAAGAGTACGAGCAGGCGGTTAAAGATCCGCAGAACCGGAAGGAAAAGATCGATCAGATCAAGAGTATTTTCCACCGCAGTGGGGAGAAGAAGTTTTCCAGGGAAGAAGTGATTCTTTCTAAGATCCGGCCGGAAGATATGCTGGAATATCTGACGTTGGAACAGCGCAGACTGGAATGCTTACAGAAAGCAAGACAGAGCCGGAATGAGAAGCTTCTCAAGGTGCTTCAGCTTGCAGCGATACTTGCAGCAATTGTGGCGGTTGTCGCTTTACTGAAGGATAATCCGGTCGTTCTTGTGAACATTCTGTATATGCTTGGTATTGTAGCAGCAATCTGGATCTGGAAGAATCCGGGAAAGAAGTAAATTTACTGTAATGAGGTGACGATATGAAATTTTTTCATTTATCAGACCTGCATATAGGAAAGCAATTACATCACTATAACCTCCGGGAGGATCAGGAACATATCCTTGCGGAGGTTCTTTCATATGCAGCGTCCATACATCCGGATGCAATTGTTATCGCAGGAGACATTTATGACAAATCAGTGCCATCAGGAGAAGCGGTAAGTCTGTTTGATGAATTCTTGACAGCTCTGGCTAAGATTGAACCGGTGATTCCGGTTCTTATTATATCGGGAAATCATGATTCGGCACAGCGGCTTGATTATGCCAGTCGTTTGCTTGGAAGCCATCAGATTTATATTGCGGGTCAGGCTCCGGAGGAAGAAGCAGATCGTCTGAAAAAGATTACTTTGACGGATGAATTTGGAGAAGTGGATTTCTGGCTGCTTCCGTTTTTAAAGCCGGGATATGTGCGCAAGATCTTTGGCGGAGAGGTGCCGGAGAGTTATACGGCAGCTGTACAAGGAATTCTGGAGAGGGAGAAGATTGATTTTTCCAGAAGAAATGTGCTGGTTTCCCATCAGTTTTATACAGGGAAGGGGGAGACTCCAACAACGTGTGAATCAGAAGTATTATCTGTCGGAGGCATTGATAATGTAGATATTTCCGCAGTACAGGAGTTTGACTATGTGGCACTCGGACATTTACATGGTGCACAGAGAGTCGGACAGGAGAAGATCCGCTACTGCGGAACATTGTTGAAATATTCAGTCAGCGAAGCAAACCAGAAGAAGACACTTCATGTAGTTGAACTGAAAGAAAAAGGTAGTGAGCCGGAAATCCAAAATCTGCCGCTGCATCCACTTCGTGATGTGAGAAAACTCAGGGGAACGCTGGAAGAGATCCTTGAAGCGGAGGATGGAAGAGGAAGCGAAGATTATGTCAGTGTAACGCTGACAGATGAGGTTGATCCGTACAAACCAAAGGAACAGCTGGAAAGAAAGTTCCATCATATTCTCGAAGTGCGGATGGATAATGAGAGAACAAGACAGAAGCTGGAATTTTCTGAAGAACAGATACGGATCGGTACTCCGTTTGAAACATTTTGTGATTTCTACAAAGAGATGCAGGGGCAGGAAATGTCTGAGCAGGAACAAAAGATCTTAAGAGAGATTCTAAGTGAAATGAAAGGGGAAGACGTATGAGACCGGTGAGATTGACGATGTCCGCATTCGGATCTTATGCGGGCGTCCAGGAGATAGATTTTACAAAGATTCACAGCGGATTATTTCTGATTACCGGAGATACGGGTGCAGGAAAAACAACCATCTTTGATGCAATCATGTATGCGCTGTATGACCGGACGAGTGGCGGACGCAGAGATGGAAATATGATGCGCAGCCAGTATGCATCAGAGGACACAGACACTTATGTTGAATATGTGTTTTCTTATCGGGGGCAGGAATATACCGTGCGCCGTAATCCGGAATATCTCCGGGTAGGGAAGAGAAGAAAAGCAGATGGAAGCCTCCGGTATGTGAAAGAGACAGCGAAGGTGAGTCTCCTTCTTCCGGACGGAAGAGAATATCAGGGGAAGAAGCGAGAGACAGACCAGAAGATTCAGGAAATCATTGGTCTTGATGCGGGACAGTTTACACAGATTGCCATGATTGCGCAGGGAGATTTCTTAAAGCTTCTTCATGCAGAATCGAAAGAACGTAAAAAGATCTTCTCACAGATTTTCCAGACACAGATCTACTGGCGGATTCAGGAAGCACTGAAAGAAAAAGGAAAAGATCTGTATATTGCGCTGAAGGAAAGTGAATCAGACATTCGGCGTGAGATGGAGCATGTGGAACAGGAGAACACGGAGCAGCAGGATCTGGCAGACCAGTGGAAAGAACTCTGTGAGTTATCCATGCCGGAAGGGGAAAAGGTTTTGGAGGCTGTGAAAAACTTTCTCGAATATGAAGAAAGTTGTGGAAAAGTCTTAAAGAAAGAATCAGAGGAACTTAAGAAACAGTCAGAAACACTTCGAATGCTGATTCAGAAGAAAGAAGAGAAGAATAAGATATTTGACCGTTTGGAAATAGAAGAGAAGAGTTTGCTTCTTCTGAATGCAAAACAGGATGAGATGGAAACTTGTCGGGTTCAGGCAGGGCTTGGACACCGGGCAGAGCAGGCGAGACATCTGGAAGTGCAGGCTCTTCGAACAGCGAAATCCGTGCGGCAGATACAGGGAGAAATCGAGCAGATTACTGTATGGCAGAAGGGACAGGAAAAGGAACTTTCTGAGGTTAAAGAAAAAGCGGAAGAATTGGAAGAAATTTTTGCAAAGGAAGAACCGGAAATGCTGAAAAGAATTTCACAGTTATCGGATCTCCTTCCACATTACGCAAATGTGCGTAAGTATTCGAAAGAATATGAAAATCAGACAGGGGCAATGCAGCGATGTATACAGAATTGTCAGGAAGCATCAGCTCAGTATGAGGAAGCATATGCGAAATTCTTTCAGGAGCAGGCGGGAATCCTGGCAAAGGAATTACAGGAAGGTATTCCATGTCCGGTCTGCGGATCAGTAGAACATCCGCATCCGGCAAAGATTTCCGGAGAAGCACCGGATAAAGAGACGGTAGAGAAACTGAAGCAAAGACGTGATCTGCTGGAACAAAAACGAATACAGCAGCAGGAAAAGTTTCAGATATGTAAAGCACAGCTTGAATCAGAACAACGTATTCTCGGGGATAATCCTGTGAAAGAAGAGCAGGTGAAAGAAGAGCTTCAGAAGATGCAGGTTGAACTGGATCGGAAGAAGAATGAAACAAAGCAGGCACAGGAACAGTGCCGTAAGATGACGGAGGAAAGCAGACGTCAGGCAGGAAAACTGGAGGGACTTCGAGGCCAGAAGGCAGAACTTGAGAAGCGTTTTGTAAAAGAGCAGGAAGAGTTCCGAGAGGAGATCAGCCGACAGGAATTTACTTCACAGGAAGAATTCCGTGAGGCGAAACAGTGGATCGAAGGGTGGCGGGAGAAAGACAAAGAAGTGAAAGAACATGACCGCCAGCTGTTAGAGAAAAAGGCAAAGATCGAGACGCTGAAGGAACAGACCGCAGGCGAAAAGCGGGAAGATCCGCAGCAGGAGATAGAAAAGCGAAATGAAGTAGAACATCTGTTGAAAGAAAAACAGGATCATCAGATGCAGCTTCACAGCAGATGGACAGGTAACCAGAATGCATACAAGAATCTGAAACAATATTTTTCTTCGCAGGAAGCTCTGCGAAAAGAATATGAGGTACTTTCCAACCTGAGCAAGACTGCAAATGGCAATTTGAGCGGCAGTGTGAAACTTGATTTTGAGACGTATGTACAGCGGACTTATTTCCGGCAGATTATTCAGGCGGCAAACCGCAGGCTGGCGCGGATGACATCAAATGAATTTATTTTACAGTGCAGGGAGATTCAGGATCTGAGCAGTCAGGGACAGGCCGGCCTTGATCTGGATGTCTATGATCTGGTGACAGATTCTGTCAGAGATGTGAAGTCTCTTTCAGGAGGAGAATCCTTTATGGCAGCCTTATCAATGGCATTGGGACTTGCAGATATTATCCAGAATACAGCCGGAGCAGTGAGTCTGGAGACGATGTTTGTAGATGAAGGATTCGGATCTCTGGATGATGCATCAAGAGACCGTGCAATTCAGATTCTCAAAGAACTTGCAGGAGAGAAAGGACTGGTTGGAATCATTTCCCATGTAAATGAATTGAAAGAGCAGATTGACTGGAAATTAAATATTACAAAGACGGAGCATGGAAGTCAGGCAAAATGGGAAATCTAAAAGCATAAGTCAATAATAGGGACAGCTACGAAGAAGGACAGAATACAGGCAGGTGCGGAAAATGAAACAAAATGGAATGAGAGAAAGAAAAGGAAGGATTTCAAGATACGGAAGAAGGATGTTGGCAGTTCTGCTCAGCGCAGGGATGCTGCTGATAGGGACTCTTCCGGTATCCGGAACAGAAAATACGGAGGAAACGGCACGCCCACATCAGCTTTATTGCACAGTACTTGGAGACAGTATTGCGAAAGGTTACACTTGCGATAAATCCTGGATGGAGAATTATGGAAGTCTGGCAGCAAAGGAAATAGCATATAGCGAAGGGTGCAGATATATTTATCACAATTATGCAAGAACAGGTCTTGATACAGCAGGATTGAACGAAAAGTATTTGTCAAAGCAGGATGTGCAGACGAATCTTGCAAAAGCAGATGTTATTTTTATAACAATTGGTTCGAATGACCTGCTCAACGAATGTAAGCGTGTGGTTCAGGAAATCCTGAAGACAGATACAAAATTTAAAAGTGCGGATGAGGCACTTGCATCTTTGAAAGAGTCTGTAAAGAAGAATCCGCTGCTTGTGCTGAGTGCGATCAACGCGTTGAACAACTGGGATTATAATTCCTTTGAAAAAGAATGGATCCAGATGATGAAGACAGTAAATTCATTGAAAAAGGACGATGCAAAAGTGATCGTGACTACAATTTATAATCCGGCAGGAAATATGAAGCTTCCATCTACGCTGAATAAAATTGTAGAAGACATTATTGAAAATATGAACGCGATCATTGAAAAACGTGCGGGAAAATACGATTATGAAGTTGCGGATGTGTATCAGTCATCTGTGACATCTCATCTGCAGAAAGACGGAGTACATCCGGATTTTCAGGGGCAGCAGATCATTGCAGATCTGGTTTGTAAGGAATACGAAAAGTAAAAAAGAAGCATTCTTTGTGTTGGTTCTTATATGGAACAATGCAGAGAGTGCTTTGTTCTTTTTACAAGAAATAGAACTGTCACATTTATAACACCAAACATTCACAGAACTCTGATACTTTTGAAAGGTCAAAAATCCCGGTTTGTCTGCATAGATATAGACTGGAAGAAATATAGGGAGGTAAGACTTTGATAGAAGTAAAGAATCTTGTGAAGAAGTATGGAAATCATACAGCAGTAGATCATTTGAACTTCACAATAGAGGAAGGGCATGTCTACGGCTTTCTTGGACCGAATGGGGCGGGAAAATCAACAACGATGAATATTATGACAGGATACCTCGGTGCTACCGAAGGAGAAGTACTGATCAATGGACATGATATTCTGAAAGAACCTGAGGAGGCGAAAAAGCAGATTGGTTATCTGCCGGAATTGCCACCGTTGTATATGGAGATGACAGTCCGTGAATATCTGGAATTTGTAGCGGAGTTGAAAGGAATCGCTAAGAATAAAAGAGAAGAGTCTATCAATGAAGTAGAGAAGATGGTGAAGATCTGGGAAGTGGAAAACCGTCTGATCAGGAATCTGTCGAAAGGATACCGTCAGAGAGTCGGACTGGCACAGGCAGTGCTTGGATTTCCGGAGATCATTATTCTTGATGAACCAAGTGTCGGACTTGATCCAAAACAGATTATAGAGATCCGTGAACTGATCCGTCAGCTTGCGAAGAAACATACGGTGATCCTGAGTTCTCATATTCTGGCGGAAGTCCGTGAAGTCTGCGATTATATTTTGATTATTTCCAAAGGAAAACTGGTCGCAAGCGATACGCCGGAGAACCTGGAACGGAATCTGGGAGATTCTGATCTGATTGAGATCGAGACGAAAGCAAGCCCGGACGAAGTTCGAAGAATTCTTGAGACAGTAGATGGAATTCGAAGCATTTCTACAAAGCATCTGGAAAATGGAATCACATGGGCTCAGATTCAGGAGAAGAAAAATACAGATATACGTGAGAAAGTATTTCAGGCATTTGCACAGAATCATCAGCCACTGCTGAAACTGAATCCGCTGCAGGTAAGTCTTGAAGATGTCTTTATGGAACTGACGCAGAGCGACAGGGCAGCAGAAGAATATGCAGAAAAGGCGAAGAAGAAGGAAACGGAGGACATGAAAGATGCTGGCGATTTATAAAAGAGAAGTACGCTCCTATTTTCAGTCTATGGTGGGATGCGTGTTTGTTGCATTTCTTATTGCATTTACAGGAATCTACTTTATGGCATATAACCTGACAGCCGGATATCCATACTTTTCCTATACGCTTTCAGGTACACTGATCGTATTTATAGTAGGGATTCCGTTGATCACGATGCGTAGTTTTTCAGAAGAGCGTAAAAATAAGACAGATCAGCTGCTTCTGACAGCTCCGGTCAGTCTGTGGAAGGTTGTGCTTGGAAAATATCTTGCAATGGTAACGGTAATTGGAATCCCGAATGTGATCTTCTGTGCGTTCCCATTAATCATTAAGGCACAGGGAACTGCATATCTGAAAGTAGATTACATATCCATCGGGGTATTCTTCCTGTTGGGCTGTGTATATGCGGCGATTGGCATGTTCCTGTCTGCTCTGACAGAAAGTCAGATGATCGCATTTATCAGTACATTTGGTATTCTGCTTATCTTGTATCTTTGGAATGGAATTCTTTCCATGCTTCCAAGCAGTGCAGTCAGCGGATTGGTCGGTGTGCTTATCATTCTGACTCTGATTGTTGTTTATATTTATCAGATGACAGGAAATATAGTGATTGCCGGTGTGATCGAAGCAGTTGGTGTGATCGCCGGTGTGGTCGTGTACTTTGTGAAATCAAGTCTTTATGAAAACCTGCTGACAAAGATGCTTGGAAGACTGGCACTTGCAGATGTATTTACGGATATCACTTCGAACAGTATTGTAGATATAACAGGGATCGCGCTGTATCTTTCACTGATCGTAGTCTTTGTGTTCCTGACAGTACAGGCAATCCAGAAGAGACGTTGGAATTAGGAGGGCATGAAAGTGGATAGAAGAAAGAAAACAACAGGAAAGATTAAAGGGATGTTCCACACCTCCGGTACAAAGCACGGATCTTACAGTGTGGGGCTGACAGTACTTGTAATCGCGATTGTTATTGTGTTCAATCTGGTAATCGGACAGATCCCGGAAGCTTATCGCAATCTGGATATGAGCAGTACAAAGATTTATGAAATTTCAGATACAACAAAGGATCTGCTGAGCGGATTGAATGATAAAGTCGATATGAAAGTTCTTGCGGTAAAGAAAGACACGGATGACAGGATTAAGACATTTATCAGTAAATATGCAGCACTTTCAGATAAGATCAATGTTGAGTGGATCGATCCGGTTCTGCATCCGTCAGCATTGACAGAGTATAATACATCCGAAAATACAATCGTTGTATCTTGTGAAGCAACAGGAAAGACAACAACTATTTCTTTTGACAAGATTCTTGTTATGGATATGTCTTCCTATTATTCGGGAAATGCATCTTATTCAGAATTTGACGGAGATGGCCAGTTGACAAGTGCGGTGAATTATGTGACAAGTGATGTGCAGAAGACAATCTATAAAGTAAGCGGGCATGGAGAGGCGGAACTGTCATCTACAGTTACAGATTTGATGAGTAAAAATAATTACACGTTGACAGAACTGAACCTTCTGATGGCAGATTCCATTCCGGATGATTGTGATCTTCTGCTTATGAATGCACCGACGAATGACCTTTCAGAAAATGAAGTGACACTTCTGAAAAATTATCTGGCGGCAGGTGGGAAGGTAATGTGTCTGCTTGGTGATAAAGCTCTGACAGATCTTCCGAATCTGGCAAGTGTGCTTAAAGTGTACGGAATTGAGGGCACGGATGGTTATATAGCGGATCCGACAAGATGCTATCAGAATCAGCCATATTATATCTTCCCTCAGCTGAATGTATCCGGTGATCTTGCAAACGGAATCAGTTCTCAGATGGTGCTTTTGACGAATGCACATGGAATGACATTGACAGATCCGACACGAGATACGATAACAACAAGTGCATTTATGGAGACATCGGAAAATGGATACGCAGTAACAGAGTCCGAACAGAAACAGGGAACGTATGAACTTGGAGTTGTCGCAACAGAGACAATTTCTTCGGGAGATGATTCTTCTTCGGATAGTTCAGATGCCGAGGCAACAGATACAACAACTGATGATAGTGAAAGTACGGAAGATTCTGAGGAAAGCAGTACAACAGAAGCCCGTCTGACGGTGATCTCCGCAGGAAGTCTGATCGATCAGAATATTACAGATGCATTTTCACAGCTTGAGAATACACAGATCTTTATGAATGCAGTAAGTGCAAACTTTGACGGAGCACAGAATCTGTCCATCGAGGCAAAGAGTCTTGGAACAGAGTATAATACGATACAGCATGCCGGTCTGTTCAGCCTTCTTGTAATCTTTGGAATCCCGGCAGTGATTCTGATCGCCGGATTCAGCGTATGGTTCAGAAGAAGAAAAGCTTAAGGAGGAAGAAAATTAGAATGAAGAAAAAGAAAGGGCCATTGATTCTGATCGGTGTTCTGGTGTTGCTCCTTATCCTCTATTTTGCCTTAAGTACATGGAATAAGAAGCAGGATTCCAAGGAAGAAGAAACGGTGAAAGTGACAGACCTGAAGACCTCAGAGATTACCGGGGTGAAATATAATCTTGGTACGGGTGAAATGAATTTTGAGAAAAACGGAGATACCTGGTACTATACCGCAGATAAAGATTTCCCATTGCGTCAGAGTTATCCGAAGACAGTGGCTGATGCTATGGGACAGTTGAGTGCGGATCGAGAACTTGAGGATGCGGATGCGCTGGAAGAATATGGATTAGATCATCCGACTTATACAGTTACACTGACAGATGAAGATGGAACTGTGACAACAATTAAGGTTGGGAATGCGACCGGAAATGATTACTATGCGACAGTGGACGATACGGAAAAGGTTTATACAATTCCGGCGACTTCATTGGATGATATCCAGACAGAACTGGATCAGATCGCTCAGCTGGATACTTATCCAAGCATCGGAAGTGGAAATCTGAAAAAAGAAGTGATCACACAGAACGGTGAGACAACAACCTATGATTCCGAAAATGAGGATCAGGCAGAAGATGTTGCAGCAGTAGCCGGAGGACTTGGCGCCGCAACTCTGTCAGAGGTAGCAGACTATTCTGTAGACGATGCGGATCTTGCAGGGTATGGTCTGGATGCGACTTCCAGAATCACAGTAGAAGTTACTTATACAAGTGATGATGAAGATCAGACAATGACGCTTTACATCGGAGGAGAAAATGGAAGTGGAGACAGATATGTCATGATGAATGATTCCAGGATCGTGTACCTGATCTCGGATGAAATCTGTAATAATATATTGAATCAATAAAGACTGGTAACTGTTCGGAGAAAACGAAGAAAATTCGGTGCGTTTCCTTTGGACAGTTACCACATTTTATATTTATTTAATTGACTTTTGAGTGAAAACAGCGCAGAATATAGCACATATTTATTTTTGTGAAAAACTTAACTCAAGAAATGCATGACAAGATACTGTTACTGTAAAGAGTGATGGAAGATTGCAGGCGGATTAATTTAAGAAAGAAGGATTAGTGTGAAAGAAAAGTTTTTACGTTTTATGCAGGGAAGGTATGGAGTGGATCAGTTCTCTAAGGCTCTGCTTATTGGGGGACTGATAGTAGTACTCTTGTCCTCATTTTTTGCAGGAGGAAGGGTAGGATCATTATTCTATTTACTTGGATGGGTATTGATCATTTATTGTTATTTCCGTATATTCTCCAAAAATGTATCTAAACGATATGCGGAAAATCAGAAGTATCTTGCAAAGACATACAAGATTAGGACTTATATTCAGCAGCAGAAGAACAGTCTGGCGCAAAGAAAGGCATATCATATTTATAAATGTCCGGGGTGCAAACAGAAGATTCGTATTCCGAAAGGAAAGGGAAAGATTGAGATTCGCTGTCCGAAATGTGGAACAACATTTATTAAGAAGAGTTGACAGGTTTACTGGAGACGAGCAATCTGTTATGATATTCAAGTGTTGCTGGTCGCACATCGTGTGAACAGTAACTGTTTGTTAGAATAAAGGCAAGAGAAAGAACGAGGAAATAGGAAGGATGTCAGATCCATACAGTATATTAGGTGTAGACAGAAATGCTACGGATGAGGATGTGAAGAGGGCTTATCGAAAGCTGAGCAGACAATATCATCCGGATGCGAATATCAATAATCCGAAGAAAGATGAGGCTGAGGCGAAGTTTAAGGAAGTGCAGCAGGCTTATCAGCAGATTATGGATGAACGCGAAAAAGGATATACTTCCGGATATGGTTCAAGTGATGGTTCAGGTTATGGAGGTTACGACCCGTTTGGAGGATTCGGCGGTTTTGGTTCTTATGGATATGGTTCAGCAGGAAGTACGGGTAGAACTTCCGGGATGAGTGAGGAAGATGCACATCTGAATGCGGCAGCTAATTACATACGAAGCGGACATTATAAAGAGGCTCTTAACGTACTTGACGGAATTAGTCAGCATAGTGCAAGATGGTATTTCTACAGCGCATCGGCGAATTCCGGATTAGGAAATAACGTGACTGCATTGGAACATGCGAGAGAAGCAGTTCGTCTGGAACCACAGAATATGCAGTATCAGATGTTACTTCAACAGCTGGAAGGTGGCGGAAACTGGTATCAGACAAGACAGACAATGTACGGATATCCGGGAACCTATAATAGTAGCTGGTGTGTAAAACTATGTATTGCCAATCTGATGTGCAATATTTGCTGTAACAGTGGTGGACTGTGCCTGGGAGGCGGTCCGGGTGGCGGAACATTTATGTAAGATGAATAGAAGAGGAGAACCGAGAATGTTAACACAGTTTTCGAGAACAGAACTGCTTTTAGGCAAGGAAGCAATGAACAAGCTGGAAGATGCCCGCGTTGCAGTATTTGGTATCGGTGGTGTCGGTGGATACGTGTGTGAAGCTCTTGCAAGAAGCGGAGTTGGAAAGCTGGATCTGATCGATAATGATAAAGTCTGTATGAGTAATCTGAACCGACAGATTATTGCAACGAGAAAGACGGTTGGTCAATATAAAACAGAAGTGATGAAGGACAGGATTCTCGATATTAATCCGGAGGCGGAAGTGAACATTCACAATTGTTTCTTTCTGCCGGATAATGCAGATGAATTTCCTTTTGAAGAATATGACTATGTTGTGGATGCGGTAGATACAGTGACAGCTAAAATTGCTTTAGTTATGAAGTGTAAAGAATTGGATATACCGATCATCAGCAGCATGGGGGCGGGGAATAAGCTTGATGCAAGTGCGTTTCGTGTGACGGATATTTATAAGACTAAGGTATGCCCACTTGCGAAGGTAATGCGACGAGAATTAAAGAAACGCGGTGTTAAGAAACTGAAAGTTGTATATTCAGAAGAAGAGCCGATCCGTCCATTGGAAGATACTTCAGATAATTGCAATGTGGAGGAAACTTGTCAGGAAAATCTGGAATACAAGGCTGCAAAACGCAGATCCACTCCGGGCAGTGTGGCATTTGTGCCATCAGTGGCAGGGTTGATCATTGCAGGTGAAGTGATTAAAGATTTGGCAGGAATTAAGAAAAAATAGGATAACGGGGGGAGAAAATGGGTATTTCAATAGAAGAACTCCGCAAGCTGGAGAAAGATAGTTATCAGATCCTGGATATTAGAAATGAGACAGAGATTTCACATGGAGCAATTCCGGGAGCGATTGCGGTTGCGGAAGATGCAATTGACGGGCATCCGGAGATTGATTTTACAAAGAAACTGGTCATCTGCTGCAGCAGAGGAGAGCATAGTGTGGAAGTGGCAGAGACACTGGAAGAAAAAGGTGTTGATGCAGTCAGTCTGAACGGCGGATATATTGCCTGGCTGATTGATACGATGAAGCAAAAAGAGGCGGAGGATGCGAAAGAAGTGAACTTCGCAAAAGAGGTAGAGCAGAGTTTAAGGAAGAAGTTCAGAAAAAACATCTGGTGCAAGTTTACCAAGGCGATCAATGAGTATGAGCTGGTAAAACCGGGAGACAGAATTGCAGTCTGCATCTCCGGTGGAAAAGATTCTATGCTGATGGCAAAGCTTTTTCAGGAATTAAAGCGTCATAATAAATTTGATTTTGAAGTGAAATTCCTTGTGATGGATCCGGGATACAGCCCGGCGAACCGCCAGGTGATCGAGGAGAATGCAAGACGTCTGGAGATCCCGATTGAGATTTTTGAATCAGATATCTTTGAATCCGTCTATAATATTGAAAAGTCCCCATGTTACCTGTGCGCAAGAATGCGCCGCGGATATTTGTACAGTCATGCACAGAAGATGGGCTGCAACAAGATTGCACTGGGACATCATTATGATGATGTGATAGAGACAATCCTGATGGGAATGCTCTATTCGGCACAGGTACAGACGATGATGCCGAAGCTGCACAGCACAAACTTCGAGGGGATGGAGCTGATCCGTCCGCTGTATATGGTCCGTGAGGATGATATTAAAGCATGGAGAGATTATAATGATCTGCATTTCATTCAGTGCGCATGCAAGTTCACAGATACATGTACGACATGTAATAATGAGGAGAACCGTTCCAAGCGTATGGAGATCAAAGAACTGATCGCAACCCTGAAAAAGGTGAATCCATACGTGGAGGGAAATATTTTCAAGAGTGTTGAAAATGTAAATCTGGATACTGTAGTTGCGTATAAGTCAAAAGGTGAGAAGCATCACTTCCTTGACACTTATGATGAAAAGTTGGAAGGACAAGGTGAATGATACGGAACTGCGGAAGCAGTGAATATAAGATGCTGAATTGAAAAATTGAGAAAGAGGCTTGACTTCTGTTTGTCCCCATGATACAATGTTTGGGCGAATGGAAGTAGGCTTTTTTTTTATGCCTAAAAATTGATGGCTCGCAACCATCAGCAACACGTAGGTGAATATATTAAAAGCGAGGTGGAAGTTGTGCGCACAAGAATTACTCTGGAATGTACGGAATGCAAGAACCGTAACTACAACATGACAAAGGATAAGAAGACTCATCCGGAACGCATGGAAACCAAGAAGTACTGCAGATTCTGCAAATCACACACACTGCACAAAGAGACAAAATAATTGTTGTCGAAAGGAAGTGGAATTATGGGTGAGAATACAAAAACTCAGAAAAAGAGCTGGTTCAAAGGACTTAAGGCAGAGTTCAATAAGATCGTTTGGCCAGACAAGAATACACTTGCTAAACAGACCACGGCAGTTGTTGCTGTCTCCGTAGTGCTTGGAGCGCTGATCTCAGTAGTTGATGCGCTTTTGAGATATGGAATTGACTTTTTAGTGAAATAGTTGACCGCAGCAGAAAGGTGATTTTATGTCAGAGGCAAAATGGTACGTCGTTCATACCTATTCAGGGTATGAGAACAAAGTAAAAGCAAACATTGACAAGACAATTGAGACTCGTCATCTGGAAGACCAGATTTTGGAAGTTCGTGTTCCACTTGAGGAAGTACCTGAGATACGTAATGGAGTGGAAAAGGTCGTACAGAGAAAGATGTTTCCTGGATATGTTATGATCCACATGATTATGAATGATGACACTTGGTATGTTGTAAGAAACACAAGAGGTGTTACAGGATTCGTCGGACCTGGATCCAAGCCGGTACCACTTGATGAGAGTGAGATGGAGAACCTTGGAATCAAACAGGATGAGGTGATCCTTGATCTTGAGATCGGTGATGTTGTAACTGTACTTAGCGGTGCATGGGAAGGAACAGTTGGAGCTGTTCAGACAATCAACGAACAGAAGAAGAGTCTGACAATCAATGTTGAGCTGTTTGGCCGAGAAACTCCGGTTGAACTTGGTTTTTCAGAAGTGAAGAAAATGGATTAAAATTGCGTGGGAGGGATGAGAATCCCGCCAATACCACAAGGAGGTAATTGAAATGGCAAAAAAAGTAGAAGGATATATCAAATTACAGATTCCTGCTGGAAAGGCAACTCCGGCACCACCGGTTGGTCCTGCACTTGGACAGCACGGTGTAAACATCGTAGAATTTACAAAACAGTTCAATGCTAGAACAGCAGATCAGGGAGATCTTATCATCCCTGTAGTAATCACTGTTTACAATGACAGAAGCTTCAGCTTCATCACAAAGACACCACCGGCAGCAGTTCTTATTAAGAAAGCTTGTAAGATTCAGTCCGGTTCTGGTGTACCGAACAAGACAAAAGTTGCTACAATCACAAAAGCTCAGGTTAGAGAGATCGCTGAAATGAAGATGCCAGACCTGAACGCAGCTACAGTAGAGGCTGCTGAGAGCATGATCGCTGGAACATGCCGTTCCATGGGTGTAGTTGTAGAAGACTAATCCAGATTTTATAACGATTATATTGTAGGATACAATCAGCCGACCTTTTCCGGTGTCCTCGGGGGAGAGAGCGCTGAGAGTTCAATTGTTTAGTAAATTCATAAAGTGGGAGGGGCAAGTTCCCGCCAATACCACAAGGAGGTTATTGTAAAATGAAACGAGGAAAAAAATATATCGAAGCTGCAAAACTGATCGAAAGAGGAAACCTCTATGATCCTGCAGAAGCAGTAGCATTAGTAAAGAAATCAGCAACAGCAAAGTTTGACGAGACAATCGAAGCTCATATCAGAACAGGTTGTGACGGACGTCACGCTGATCAGCAGATCCGTGGTGCTGTAGTTCTTCCACACGGAACAGGTAAGAAGGTTCGCATCCTTGTGTTCGCTAAGGACGCTAAGGCTGAGGAAGCAAAGGCAGCAGGTGCTGACTTCGTTGGAGGAGACGAACTGATCCCGAAGATTCAGAACGAGGGATGGCTTGACTTCGACGTTGTAGTTGCTACACCGGACATGATGGGTGTTGTTGGACGTCTTGGACGTGTACTCGGACCTAAGGGACTTATGCCAAACCCGAAGGCTGGTACAGTAACAATGGACGTTACAAAAGCTATCAACGATATCAAAGCTGGTAAGATTGAGTACAGACTGGACAAGACAAACATTATCCATGTTCCGGTTGGAAAAGCATCCTTTACAGAGGAGCAGTTAGCGGACAACTTCCAGACGCTTATCGATGCAATTAACAAGGTTAGACCAGCCGCTGTTAAAGGTCAGTACCTGAAGAGTGTAACTCTTACATCTACAATGGGACCTGGCGTAAAGGTTAACCCGGTTAAGCTTGCATAATAAAATGTAAAAGAGACAGTTGCGAGACTGTCATAGAGGAGGATCTGCTTTCGGCGGATCCTCTTTTGAAAAAGAGTTTTGAAAAAGAAAAAAGAAAAAGATGAAAAATAGGCTTGACATATGGAAAATAACATGGTATTATAGCCTAGCAACTGCCGAAGACAGTAGGTGCTGAAAAGCGTAAGTTATGAACGCCTACCGAGGAAGAATGAATTTTTACATGCGTATGAATTTGTAGAACCTCCACGTCTTTGGACCTGGAGATTTTTTTAGTTTCAGCAGAGTGATCTGCTGGGAACTTTGGCAGTACACGAATAATATAAGGAGGTGTACCGAAAAGTGGCAAAGGTTGAAGTAAAACAGCCAATCGTTGACAAGATTGCAGAAGAGATTAAAGACGCTCAGTCAGTAGTTCTCGTTGACTACCGTGGACTTACAGTTGCTCAGGATACAGAGCTTCGTAAACAGCTTAGAGAAGCTGGTGTGATCTACAAAGTTTACAAGAACACAATGATGAAGAGAGCTTTCGAGGGTACTGAATTTGCAGCCCTTGATGACTGCCTGGAAGGACCAAGCGCTATTGCTATTTCTAAAGATGACGCAACAGCACCGGCAAGAATCCTTTACAAATTTGCACAGGATGCTCCGGCACTTGAACTTAAGGGCGGTGTAGTTGAAGGAACAGCATATGATGTAGCAGGTATTTCTGAACTTGCTAAGATCCCTTCAAGAGACGAACTGCTTTCCAAGTTGCTTGGAAGCTTACAGTCACCTATCACAAACTTTGCTCGTGTTATCAAACAGATCGCAGAGCAGGGTGGAGAAGCGGCTCCAGCAGAAGCAGCAGAGGAGACAGCAACAGACGCAGAGTAATATGTGTCAGCTGATCTGGATACAGACAGCATATATGAGCAGATGCTCATCTAATTAATTAAGAATGAAAAGAAAAATGGAGGATATTTAAAATGGCTAAATTGACAACAGCTGAAATGATCGAAGCGATCAAAGAGTTATCAGTATTAGAGTTAAACGAGCTTGTTAAAGCTTGTGAAGAAGAGTTCGGCGTATCTGCAGCAGCAGGCGTTGTAGTTGCAGCAGCAGCTGAGGGTGCAGGAGCAGCAGAGAAAGATGAGTTCGACGTAGAGCTTACATCCGCTGGAGCATCTAAAGTAAAAGTTATCAAGGCTGTTCGTGAGATCACAGGTCTTGGACTTAAAGAAGCTAAAGAGCTTGTAGACGGAGCTCCGAAGGTAGTTAAAGAGGCAGTTTCTAAAGCAGAGGCTGAGGAAATCAAAACTAAACTTGAAGAGCAGGGAGCAGAGGTTACTCTTAAATAATTTTCCTGAATATAAGTTTATTCCGACCGCAGAAGATGATATGCTTCTGCGGTCTTTTTGCGAAAGAGGCGTTAGAAATGGATGCAGTTGAGTTGACGAGAGAGCTGATTAAGATAGAAAGTACGGATCCGGGAAGCTGGGAAACCGAGATTGGTGAATATATCTGCGACTATTTGAAAGAGAGTGGAGCAGATACAGAGACTTACGAAGTAGAGCCGGGAAGAAAAATTGTAAAAGGTGTTGTGAAAGGTGCGAAAGCGCATCCGGCACTGGTGTTTATCTGTCACATGGATACGGTTGTTAAGGGCGAAGGATGGACAAAGAATGCATTCGACGCAGAAGTTTCAGATGGAAAAATCTGGGGACGAGGAGCTTGTGATATGAAGTCAGGACTTGCAAGTGCGTTGACAGCATTTGCGGAGGTGGCAAAATCACAGAAAGAGAATGCTGAGGATATAGAAAAACTTCCGGGAACATTAGTCTTTATCGGAACTGTAGACGAGGAAGCAGATATGAAAGGGTCAGAAGCAGCAGTGCAACAAGGATGGATTCAGAAGGAAGACTGGGTTCTTGATATGGAACCGACTTCCGGAATGATTCAGATGGCTCACAAAGGGAGAACCTGGTTTGAACTTAATGTGGAAGGTATTACTGCACATGCGAGTATGCCGGAGAAGGGGGCAGATGCAATCGCCGGAATCGCATTTATGATCGCAGAGATCCGAAAAGCGATGGCAAAAGTACCGACACATGAAGAACTTGGAAAGTCTACGGTTACATTTGGACAGATTTCCGGAGGATACAGTCCGTATGTAGTATCAGATCACAGTATGGTGACGATAGATATGCGTCTTGTTCCGCCGATGAATACACAAGAGGCAGAAAAGATTGTTCGAAAAGCAATTGAAATTGGAGAAAATGCAGTTCCGGGTGTAAAGGGTTCTTATAAGATTACAGGTGACAGACCACCGGTGGAGACACACATGGAGTCAGGTCTTATGAAAGCTTTATCTGAATCAGTGAAAAAAGTTACTGGAAAAGATCCGGTTGTGTCAGCGTTCACGGGTTATACAGACACAGCAGTTGTGGCAGGTCTTTTGGAAAATCCGAATTGTATGTCTTATGGGCGGGAAATCTTGCACAGGCTCATAAACCGGATGAGTATGTTGAAATTGCGGATATTGAGCGGTGCGTTCAGGTTTATCGTGAACTGATCTGTCTTTATGAAGATATGATATAGAAGTTATTTCTGAAAAAAGATACTGTTCAAAAGGAAAAAGCTTAGAATAGCGGAAGATATAACATATCTTGAGAAAAAAGTCAAGAAAAATATAAAAAAACACAAGAATCATGTTGACAATAAAAAGAGCTTTGTGATATAGTAAAAAATGCGCTATTATGGAAAGGTATGCCATATAGTGACAGAGAATACTGTCGCAAGGCTCTTTTCATTTTTATATAACTGGAACTCGTAAAAGGCAGTTTATTGCCTGCAAAAACAATAAATGAGGAGTGAAACGTCAATGGAGAAAAACAGAATTCGTCCCATCAAAACCGGAAAAAGCTTCCGCATGAGCTATTCCAGGCAGCAAGAAGTATTGGAGATGCCTAACCTCATTGAAGTTCAGAAAGATTCCTATCAGTGGTTTCTTGACAAAGGACTGAAAGAGGTATTCGATGATATTTCCCCGATTGCAGATTACAATGGTCATCTGAGTCTGGAATTTGTGGATTTTACACTCTGCGAGGAAGATGCAAAATATACGATTGATGAGTGTAAAGAACGTGATGCAACTTATGCAGCACCTCTGAAAGTCAGAGTAAGGCTTTATAATAAGGAAACTGATGAGATTAACGAGCATGAGATCTTTATGGGAGATCTTCCGCTGATGACAAAGACAGGTACTTTTGTTATCAATGGTGCTGAGCGTGTTATCGTCAGCCAGCTTGTGCGTTCCCCGGGTATTTATTATGGAATCGCACATGATAAGTTCGGTAAGAAGCTTTATTCAGCAACTGTTATCCCGAACCGTGGAGCATGGCTGGAATATGAGACTGACTCCAATGACGTTTTCTATGTACGTGTAGACCGTACAAGAAAAGTGCCAATCACAGTTCTGATCCGTGCACTTGGAGTAGGTACAAATGCAGAAATCATTGAACTCTTTGGTGAAGAGCCAAAACTTCTTGCAAGTTTTGGAAAAGATACTTCTGAGAACTACCAGGAAGGTCTGTTAGAACTCTATAAGAAGATCCGTCCGGGCGAGCCGCTGGCAGTAGACAGTGCAGAAAGCCTGATCACAAGCATGTTCTTTGATCCAAGACGTTATGATCTTGCCAAAGTTGGACGTTATAAGTTTAATAAAAAGCTTCTTCTTAAGAACCGTGTATCAGGACAGATCCTCGCTGAGGATGCTGTAAGTGCGATCACAGGTGAAGTTGTTGCTGAAAAGGGAACAAAGATTACTCGTGAGATCGCTGATATGATCCAGAATGCGGCAGTACCGTACATCTGGGTAGAGGGTGAAGAGACTTCCAGAGATATCAAGGTTCTTTCCAATATGATGGTTGACCTCCAGGCTGTTGTTGATATTGATCCGGCCGAGGTTGGCGTGACAGAGCAGGTATATTATCCGGTTCTTGCAGGAATCATTGAAGAATCTGCAGGTGATGTAGATGAGATGAAGAGACTGATCAAGAGAGATCTTCATGATCTGATTCCGAAGCACATCACAAAGGAAGATATTTTTGCATCTATCAACTACAACATGCATCTTGAGTATGGCATGGGAAATGATGATGATATCGACCATCTGGGTAACAGACGTATCCGTGCGGTTGGAGAACTTCTTCAGAACCAGTACAGAATCGGTCTGTCCAGACTGGAAAGAGTTGTTCGTGAGAGAATGACAACACAGGATCAGGATGGTATTTCACCACAGTCCCTGATCAACATTAAGCCTGTAACAGCAGCAGTGAAGGAATTCTTCGGATCTTCCCAGCTGTCACAGTTCATGGATCAGAACAACCCGCTTGGAGAGCTGACACATAAGAGACGTCTCTCCGCACTTGGTCCTGGAGGTCTGTCAAGAGACCGTGCAGGATTCGAGGTCCGCGACGTTCACTACTCTCACTATGGAAGAATGTGTCCTATCGAGACTCCTGAAGGTCCTAACATCGGTCTGATCAACTCCCTTGCATGTTATGCGAGAATCAACGAGTATGGATTTATCGAGGCACCATACCGTAAAGTTGACAAGACAGATCCGATGAACCCGGTTGTTACAGATGAAGTTGTATATATGACTGCTGATGAAGAGGATAATTACCATGTAGCACAGGCGAATACACCTCTTGATGAAGAAGGTCATTTCATTAATAAGAACGTATCCGGTCGTTACCGTGAGGAAACACAGGACTACGAAAGAAATAAATTCGATTACATGGACGTATCACCTAAGATGGTGTTCTCCGTGGCTACAGCGTTGATTCCGTTCCTTCAGAACGATGATGCCAACCGTGCGCTGATGGGATCTAACATGCAGCGTCAGGCAGTACCGCTTCTTACAACAGAAGCTCCGGTAGTCGGAACAGGTATGGAAGTTAAGACAGCTGTTGACTCCGGTGTGGTTGAAGTTGCAGAGCAGGCTGGTGTGGTTGAAAGCTCTACATCTACAAGCATCACGATCAGACATGATGACGGAACAAAGAAAACATATAAACTGACAAAATTCCAGAGAAGTAACCAGAGCAACTGCTACAACCAGAGACCAATTGTTGACAAAGGTGAACGCGTTGAGGCAGGACAGGTTATCGCTGATGGACCGTCTACATCCGGTGGAGAGATGGCTCTTGGTAAGAACCCACTGATCGGATTCATGACATGGGAAGGTTACAACTACGAGGATGCTGTTCTCTTAAGTGAGAGACTGGTTCAGGATGATGTCTACACATCTGTTCATATTGAAGAATATGAAGCAGAAGCAAGAGATACAAAGCTCGGACCAGAAGAGATCACAAGAGACATCCCAGGTGTTGGTGATGATGCACTGAAAGATCTGGATGAGAGAGGAATCATCCGTATCGGTGCTGAGGTTCGTGCCGGAGATATCCTTGTCGGAAAAGTAACTCCAAAGGGAGAGACAGAGCTGACTGCTGAAGAGAGACTGCTTCGTGCAATCTTCGGTGAGAAAGCACGTGAGGTAAGAGATACATCTCTGAAAGTACCTCATGGAGAATATGGTATCGTAGTAGATGCCAAAGTGTTTACAAGAGAAAACGGAGATGAGCTGTCACCTGGAGTAAATCAGGCAGTTCGTATTTACATCGCTCAGAAGAGAAAGATCTCCGTTGGTGATAAGATGGCCGGACGACATGGAAACAAGGGTGTTGTTTCCCGTGTACTTCCAGTAGAAGATATGCCATTCCTTCCGAATGGACGTCCTCTGGATATCGTGCTGAACCCACTGGGTGTGCCTTCTCGTATGAACATCGGACAGGTGCTTGAGATTCATCTGAGTCTTGCAGCAAAAGCACTTGGATTCAACGTATCAACTCCTGTATTCGCAGGTGCGAACGAGAACGATATCATGGATACACTGGATCTGGCAAATGATTATGTAAACCTTGAGTGGGATGAGTTCGAGAAGAAGCATGGCGAAGAGCTTCGTCCGGAAGTTCTCCAGTTCCTGTCTGAGAACAGAGATCACAGAGAACTCTGGAAGGGTGTTCCGCTGTCAAGAGACGGTAAAGTTCGTCTTCGTGACGGACGTACAGGAGAGTACTTCGACAGCCCGGTAACAATCGGACACATGCATTATCTGAAACTGCATCATCTGG
>ERZ1673749.786-NODE-786-length-29474-cov-5.831843_pt1 | contig 29474 bp, 28 predicted proteins | sample MGYA00580204_ERZ1673749 | MGnify/ENA primary metagenome ERZ1673749 (study PRJEB41218, sample SAMN15661745) | gut metagenome | host: Homo sapiens | place: Canada: London | collected 2015-08-20/2019-03-30 | study: EMG produced TPA metagenomics assembly of...
TGCCCGCGAGCTCGGCGACCATGCGGATAGTGATCACCCAGATGATGGACATGAGCAGCGCGGTGACGTAGAAGTACCAACCGGAATCCGGGAGGAAGTTGTCCACCAGGAAGTAGGTGCTGCGCGACAGCCAGGCGGAAAGCTGCTGGAACAGTCCGGCGAGCACCGGGTACTCCATGTAGCGGGTCAGGCCGTCTTCCACCCACGAGTAGTCGTAGACGAAGCCGCCCTGGTCTAGGCCGCGGGCGCCGTAGAGCGGGATGATGTCGTTGTAGCAGGCGGCGGTGTACTGGCGGTTGCCGTCCCAGTTGAGCTGGATGATGCCGTTGTCGTCGGCCTTGCCGCCGGCGCAGTGCGCCTTCTGCAGCAGGCCGAAAGACAGGAACACGTAGGCGACGGCGAGGATGGAGCGCAACGGCGTCCAGAAGCGGGCGCGACCAATCTGGGCGAAGCGCCCCATCGGCCCGCCGAGGAATTCCACCCAGCCGCGCGCGAGCGGTTCAGTACGTCCCGGCTGGACGCGGTCTGCCGGATCCGGCCAGGTGATTTGCTGGGTCTGCGTCGACTCTGACATTTACTGCAGCGCTCCCTGGAATTGGTCGAGGACGTCGTTGATTGCGTCGCTGATATTCGGTGCAGGCGCCGGAGCAGGTGCCGGGGCCGGTGCCGGCGCGGGGGCCGGAGCTGGCGCTGGCGCGGGGGCCGGTGCAGGCTGCTCGCCAGGTGCTTCCGGCGCAGCCGGGTCTGCCGGGGCCGCCGGCTCTTCGGAGTTCGCCGCGGACGGAGCCTGAGCGGTGTTTCCGCTGTAGCTCGGCGTCGGGTTGGAGTAGTAGCCGCCCAGGCCGGTACCGCCGGAGTAGGGGTTCACGCCCCAGTAAACGGGGTTGGCGTTGGGGAAGCTCAGGAACTCCTGTCCTTCCAGCTCGGTGTCCAGGAACTCCTTCCAGATCTTGGACGGGGTGTTGGAGCCGAACATGTTGCCGCCCCACTCGTTGAAGATCGGGGAGGTGTTATCGGCGGTGCCCACCCAGACAGCGACAGCGAGCTGCGGGGTGGAGCCGACCATCCAGGCGTCCTTGTTGTTGCCGGTGTCGCCCATCTGGGAGGTGCCGGTCTTGGACGCGGACTGGCGGCCGCCGGCGAGCACGGCATTGGAGTAGCCGGCCACGCCCTGCATGGCCTGCAGGGTGTTGTCGGCGACCTGCTCGGCTACACGACGCTCGGTGTAGTCCTTGTCCACCTGGTAGAGGACCTCGCCGTTGGCGTCGACGATCCGCTCCACGAAGTGGGTCGGGTGCATCAAGCCGCGGTTGGTCAGGGTGGCCATGGCAGTAGCCATGTCCAGCACACGGGACTGGTACTGGCCCAGCACGATGCCTTCGTAGGGCTGACCGCCGTTTTCGCGCAGCGTCTCGGGGATGCCCGGAATGGACTTGGCCACGCCCAGGGCATGCGCCATGTCGGCGGTGTCCTGCGTGGTGTTGTCCAGCTCGTCTTGGATGCGCATGTAGGCGGTGTTGGAGGACACGGTGGTCGCCTGGGTCATGGACAGCATGCCGCCGCCACCACCGTCCCAGTTGGTGACGGTGATGTTGCCGGGCAGCCGCACTGGCGACGAGTCAAACACGGACGTCAGCGGGATGCCCTGTTGCAGGGCCGCGGCGAGCGCGAAGATCTTGAACGTCGAGCCCGTTTGGAGGCCGGCGTTGGCGTAGTCCCAGCCGGACGGGTCGTCGCCGCCGTAGTACGCGCGCACTGCGCCTGTCGACGGATCCACGGCCACCGCACCAGTGCGCGCATCCTCCTGCAGGTTTGCCAGGCGCTCGCGGGCGATGCGCTCCATGTTGGCCTGGGATGCGGCGTCGATAGTTGTGGTGATCTGCAAACCGCGGTTGGTCAGGTCGCTTTCGGTGATGCCGAGGGCCTCGAGCTCCTTGATCACCTGGTTCTTGATCAGGCCGTTCGGGCCGGTGGCTTCGGTGTAGGCGGAGTAGGAAGCCGGGTCGCGCGTCTCCGGGTACACCATCCCGGCGCGCTGCTCGGGGGTGATCTTGCCCATCTCCACGAGGCCGTCCATGACGTAGTTCCAGCGCTGCTCCGCAGCCTGTCGGTTCGTCCACGGGTCCAGCTCGCTAGGCAGCTGGATGGAGGCGGCCAGCACGCCGCCTTCCTCGACGGTGAGCTGGGACGCCGGTTTGTCAAAGAAGGCGTGCGCGGCGGCCTCGACGCCGTAGGCGTTGCGGCCGAAGTACACGGTGTTCAGGTAGGCGCGGAGGATGTCCTCCTTGGACCACTGGTTGGTCATCTTCACGGAGTAGACCAGCTCGTTGGCCTTGCGCTCGTAGGAGTGCTCGTTGCCCACCAGCGCGTTTTTCACGTACTGCTGGGTGATGGTGGAGCCGCCGCCCGCCGTGGTGTCACCGGTGATTTGGCCTAGCGCCGCGCGGGCGAAACCTGTGGGCGAGAATCCGGAGTTGGTCCAGAAGTCGCGGTCCTCCGCTGCCAAGACAGCATCCTGAACCTCCACCGGCACGGACTCCAAGGCGACCTGCTCGCGGTTGCCTTCCGGCGGCACGAGACGGGCGAGCTCGTTTTCGCCGTCGTTGAAATAGATCGAGGAGATCTGCGCCGTCTCAATCTCTCCGGGGCCCGGGATCTCGGCCTTGGAGTATTTCCACATGAACCAGCCGACCGGGATCAGCGCGAGAAGAAGAAGGAACAGCAGGAAAGCAAGTACCCACTGCCACGCGCGGGACTTCTTCTTTTTCTTCACTGCCGTAGTGCCGCTGGACGCCTTCGCCTTGGCTGCGCTCTTTTCCGCGCTCTTGTCAACGCTCTTTTCAGTCACACGTTTTTCCTGCACAATTGCACCCGCCACGCCCGCGGGGAGGGCAAACTGACGAGCTACCTACCAAATTCCTACCGGACACCCTACCTGCCCAGTTCGGATTCACACTACTGGTACTGCTGTGACTTCCTGTAACAGATGGTTCCACTTGCACGACGGGCAGACCTCCACCACGTGGACGGTCAGCGGCCCCACCTCAGCCGCAAGCCGGTCTATCTCATCCTCGTTGCGCGCGGTACCCGTGCGCCTGCCCAGCTTTTCGGAGTAGACCCAGCGCACGTTGCGCATTGCTTCCCCGCACACGGGGCAGGGCCGGGCGGAATCCTCGCCGTGGTGCTGCGCTGCGGCGCGGAGGAGGAAATCGGCGTCGCATACGTCGTCGATAGGCAATTGCCCCCGCTTGAACTCGCGCAGCGTCTGGCGGCGCTGCCACTCGTGGGACACCTCGTGCTCGTACGTGAACATCCTGGCCATCATAACCACAGTCTTAGCTGCTAAATTTTGAAAAAGAACCGGAAGAAAGAGGTGCACAGAGGTGGCGCACGACGAACCCTCCGCGGAGGCCATGCGGATCGCGGCGGACATCCGCCCCGCAATGACCAGCCTGTACGTGGCGTACTTCCGCAACGCGGAAAACTCCGACCTCACCGGCCCGCAGCTGTCCGTGCTGCACAGGCTGGGGTTCAGCGGGCCTACGCGCATTAGCAAGCTGGCCGCAGCGGAGGGTGTGCGCCTGCCCACCGCTTCCAACACCGTCAACCAGCTGGAAAAGCGCGAACTCGTGCGGCGTGTGCGCTCGGTGGACGACCGCCGCGGGGTGTCGGTGGAGCTGACCGATTTCGGCCGCGAGGAGCTGGAGCGCGTCGGGGCCGAGCGCACCCGTTCACTCGCGCAGATGCTCAGCGCGCTAGACGCGGAGGCGCTGGAGAAGCTGGACTCGCTGACCGGGGTGCTCAACGACCTTGCCCGCGCATACGCCACGGGGTCCGCGGACTAACCCCTTTTTTCGTGGCAGGGACACATGTTTATGATGTGTTCATTACCCGAAAACTCGCATACGCGGACACGTGCCAAGGAGGAAGGCCCTGAGCAGCTCCCCCGGCGCTGACGGCGCCAATTTCTCCAACTTCGCGCAGCCCGTGCGTGTGCTCGTGGGCTGGGACGTGGCAAACACCGAAGCGGTGGAGTTCGCCGCCTGGCTCGGCCGCTCGCTGCCCGTGACCGTGCAGGTCATGTCCAGCGCCCAGTCCAAGTGGTCGAAGTCCCTGCCCAAGGCCTCCAAGGGCCGCAAGAAGCGCATGAAGGAAGCGCAGGCCACCTTCGACACCCGCGTGGAAAAAGCGCTGAAGGAGCACGTTCCACGTTCGCAGTGGTCGGAGAAAGTCTCGCGCTTAGTGGACAGCAAGGACATCGTGCGCTCCCTGCACGGAGCCGCAGAGGACTTCGGGGCGGACTTGATTGTGATGGGCTCCCGTGCGAAAACGCCGAAGGGCCGGTTCCGTCCTTCCAGCGTGGCGGACGAGATGATGCGTTCCTGCCCCGTCCCACTCGGCTTGGCGCCGCGCGGGGTGAAGCTGTCCAAGAAGGGGCTCACCCGCGTCACCTACGCAATTGTGCTTGGCGACGATCCGGTGGAGCCTGACTTCTCCGGCCTGGACTACGCCACGGCGACAGCCTGCAAGCTGGGCCTGCCGCTGCGCATCATCGCGTTTTCCCCCACTGCGTACGAGAAGCACACCTCCGCCTGGAACGAACAGACGCTGGGCATGCTGGACCACGCCCGCGACCGCGCGTGGGAGCTGGCGGCTACGTTCGCGCCGGAAAAGTGCGACGCTTTCGACGTGACCAGTTCCATCTCCGCGGCGAAGAGCTGGAAACGTTCGATCGACTCGGTGAAGTGGAAAAAGGGCGACATCATGTTCTTGGGCACCCAGCCGTCGCCGCAGTTCACCAGCGTGTTTGTGGGCACGCTCGAGGGCGAGTTCATCCGCTACGCCTCGGTGCCGGTGGTGGTGTGCCCGCACTCCGGGACGGCGCAGTAGGTTGGGCTCCATGGAGCACCCGGAGAACGACCTTCACTCCCCCGCCGACCGTTTCTCGCGCGTGCGGCCGGAGCCGCGCTCCTTCGACGAGCTCGCGGACCAGCCGGATCCTTTGGAGGTGGACCGCAAAAACCGCCGCTCCACCCGCCAGGCAATCGCGTTTGCGCTGGGCACGGTGGCCACTACCCTACTGTTGGCACTCATTCTTGCGGTGATCTCGAGGCTTCAGGGCGGCCCGCTTTGCGACGCTGGCTCCGCCTGGCTCTGCACCGAATCCTGGCGCACGTGGTGGGCTGTGGCCACCTCGATTCCGCCCGTGGTGGGCTTGCTCGGCTGCGCGGTGATCACGGTGCGCAAGCTGAACCGCTACGAGCGGTGGGTCCCCTGGATCGGCGTGTTCTGGATCCCGCTGGTGCCGTTCACCATGGCGTGGCTGATTGTCACGCTGGGGATTTTGGCTACGCAGTAGCGCGCTGGGCGCACTCCGCGCAGTACGGGTTTTTCTCCCGGCAGTCCTCGCAGCTCAGGTACTGGCGGCGGCACTCCGGCTCGTTGGCGCAGTTGTAGAACTGGTTGGTGGCTTCCCCGCAGTGCACGCAGTGGCCGAGCTGGACGTAGTCCGGGTCGCCCGGCGCGCCGAATTCGGTGTGCATGCGGTCGTCGAAGACGTAGAGCGAGCCTTCCCACAGCCCGGAGTTGCCGAACCTTTCGCCGTAGCGGACGATGCCCCCGTCGATTTGGTAGACCTCTTTGAACCCCCGGTTGATCATGAGGCTGGAGAGCACTTCGCAGCGGATCCCGCCGGTGCAGTAGGAGATGACGGGCTTGTCCTTCATCCAGTCGTATTTGCCGGAGTCCAGCTCTTTGATGAAGTCGTGGGTGGTTTCCACATCCGGCACCACCGCGTCTTTGAACCGGCCGATTTCGGCTTCGCGTGCGTTGCGTCCGTCAAAGAACACCGCGTCGGGCTTGTCGGCAACCAGCTGGTTAACCTGCTCCGGGCTGAGGTGCACTCCCCCGCCGACCACGCCGTTTTCGTCCACCTTGAGCTCGTCCGGCGCGCCGAAGGAAACGATTTCCTCGCGGGCCTTGACGCTGAGCTTGGGAAAATCTTCCGCCCCTCCCTCGGACCACTTGAACTCGATGCCCTTGAAATATTCGCGAGTTTTCTTGGCGTAGGTCTTGCAGGCGCGGATGTCGCCGCCGACGGTGCCGTTGATGCCGTCTTTGGACACGATGATGCGGCCGGTCAGCCCCAGGCCTTCGCACAGGTCCCGCTGCCACAGGCGCACCGCTTCCGGGTCGGCGATGGGCTGGAACTTGTAGTAGAGCAGGATCTTGCTGGTCATGCCTGGCAGTCTATTACCCCCGTTTTTCTTTGAACGCGTGGGCGTCGCGCGTGTACACGCGGCGGTGGGTGCCCACCTTGTGGCCGGGCAGCTTGCCCTCATCGATGAGATTGACCACGTACGGGCGCGAGACGCCGAGCAGGTTGGCCACCTGCTGGGTGGTCATCTCCTCGTCCGGTTCCGGCGGGCGCACCAGGCGGCCCTCGGCGAGGTCCTCGAGCAGGTCGCGGACCCATACCGCGGTCTGTTTTGGCAGCGTGACGTGGTCGTTTTCCTGCCTGCGTGCGGCAGCCAGGTTGTTGTTGAGCTCGGCTAGTGCGTCTTCCACCGGAGATTGCTGTTCCCGCATGGCCCCGACATTAAGCCACAACCGAAACCAGCGCAATAGTTAGTGTTGGAAAACTTAGCGCTTGTGGTACAACGCCTTCTTCCAGTACTTCGGCTCCGAGGTAGCCAGCACGCCCAGGTTGCGGAAGATGCCCTCGTCCACGGACCCCAAGATGGTGGTGATGTGCGCGTCGCATCCGCGCAAGCTGCGCAGATGCTCCAGCGCTAACGCCGCGTCCGGGTTGCTCGACGCAGACACGGACAGGGCGATGAGCACCTCGTCCGTGTGCAGTCGTGGATTCACCGAGCCCAGGTGGCGGGTCTTCAGCGTCTGGATCGGCTCGATGGAATCGGGGGAGAGCAGGTGCACGTCGTCGTCAATGCCGGCAAGCAGCTTAAGCGCGTTGAGCAGCACCGCAGCTGACGGGCCGAGCAGGTCGGAGGTCTTGCCGGTGACGATGCTGCCGTCCGGCAGCTCCAGCGCGGCACCCGGCTTGCCGGTGCGCTCCGCCACCTCCAGCGCAGGCGAGACCACGACGCGGTCTTCCACGGAAAGGTCCGCCTTTCGCATGACGTTGAGGTTGCGGTCGGAGACGGTGGAGTCGGCGTCGGCGCGGCGCTCGTCCACAAGCGCGGCGTAGTAGCGGCGGATGATCTCCTGCTCGGCGGCATGGCGGCACGCGGCGTCGTCGGAGATGCAGTAGCCCGCCATGTTCACGCCCATGTCCGTCGGCGACTGGTAGGGATCCGAGCCGGTGACCTCCCGCAGCAGCGTCTTCAGCAGCGGGAAGACGTCAATGTCGCGGTTGTAAGACGACACCTTTTCGCCGTAGGCCTCGAGGTGGTACTGGTCGATGACGTTGATGTCGTCCAGGTCCGCCGTCGCCGCCTCGTACGCCAGGTTCACCGGGTGCGAAAGCGGCAGGTTCCAGATCGGGAACGTTTCAAACTTGGCGTAACCTGCGTCGATGCCGCGCTTGTGCTCGTGATACACCTGTGACAGGCAGGTGGCCAGCTTGCCGGAACCGGGCCCCGGCGCGGTCATCACCACCAAGTCGCGGGTGGTTTCTACGTAGTCGTTTCGGCCGAAGCCTTCCTCGCTGACCACCTTCTCGGTGTCGTTGGGGTAGCCCGCAATCATGTAGTGGCGCGAAACCTTCAGGCCCAGCCGCGCCAGGCGCTCCACAAACGCCTCAACGTTCTGGTTATGTCCCTCCAGCTGCGTGACCACCACGTTTTCCACCAAAAAGCCGCGGTCGCGGAACACGTCCACAAGCCGCAGCACGTCGTCTTCGTAGGTGATGCCCAGATCAGCGCGCATCTTCTGGCGCACCACGTCGCCGGCGTTGAAGCAGATGACAATCTCTACCTCGTCTTTGATCCGGTCGAGCATGGCGATCTTGTTGTCGGGGGTGAACCCGGGCAGGACGCGGGAGGCGTGGTTGTCGTCGAAAAGCTTGCCGCCCATTTCCAGGTAAAGCTTGCCGCCCACCTCGGCGCGCCGTTTCTGAATGTGCTCGGATTGCATCTGGATGTATTTTTCGCGGTCGAACCCGATCTCGTACGGCATGGGTGCAATAGTACAGTCAGCCCTCGTGCCTGAGGGTCATGTGATTCACCGGCTTGCGCGCCGGTTCAACGCGGACTTCCGCCCCGCGCCAATTGCCGCGAGCTCGCCGCAGGGGCGCTTCGAGCCCTCGCTTATCGACGGCACTGCGCTCACCCACGCTTCAGCCCACGGAAAACACCTGTTTTTGCAGTTCACGGACGCGACAGTGCACGTGCACCTGGGTTTGATCGGGAAGTTCTCCTTCGAGCCGGCGGACACGCTGCGCGGCCAGATCCGGCTGCGGCTGGTGCCGGACGGGGGAGCAGGGGAGATAGTCGCCCACCTGCGCGGGCCGCAGAAATGCGCCTACATCACCCCGGCGGAGCAGCAGGCGATTCTGGACGCAGCCGGCGAAGACCCGCTTTCTCCGTCCGCGGACCCAGACGCGCTGTTCGAGCAGGTGCGGCGCTCCCGGCGCGCCATCGGCTCGCTGATGATGGACCAGGCTTACTTCGCCGGCGTGGGCAACATTTACCGCGCCGAACCGCTGTTTCGCCAGGGCATTTCCCCGTTCACCCCGGGCCGTGAGCTGGGGCGCGAGCGTTTCGACGCCATCTGGGCCGACCTGGTGGCGCTCATGGCCGACGGGGTGGAGACCGGGCGCATAGACACAGTGCGCCCCGAGCACGCGCCCGAGGCCATGTCGCGCGCCCCGCGCGAGGACGACCACGGGGGAGAGGTCTACGTGTACCGCCGCGCCGGCGAGCCCTGCCACGTGTGCGGGCGCTCCGTCGAAAAGCAGCCGTTCGAAGGCCGCAACCTGTTCTTTTGCGCGTACTGCCAGGAGCTTTAGCGCGCGGGTAGTGTGGTGCGCATGCACGACCTCACTTGGACCGTGGAGCACATCCGCCGGGCGGAACAACCGCTGCTGGAGAGCCAAACCGAACCCGACCAGCTGATGCGCCGCGCCGCCGCGGCTGTGGCGCAGGCCGCGCGCGACATGCGCCTGGACATCGCGGGCCGCGCCGGCAAAATCCTGGTGCTGGCCGGCCCAGGCGGCAACGGTGGCGACGGGCTCTACGCCGGCGCCGAACTCGCCGAGCAGGGCGAGGAGGTGGACGCCTACCTCACCGCGGGCAGCGCCCACGAGCCTGCGCTGGAGACTTTCCGACGCGCCGGGGGCACCGTGCTCGACGCAATGCCGGAGAGCCCGTGGGACTACGCGCTGGCCATCGACGCCATCACCGGCATCGGCGGCACCGCCGGCCTGCGCGAGGAACTCGCCGAGGTGGTCGAGTTCACCGAGTTCCCGCTGACCAGGGTGTTGTCCGTCGACGTGCCCTCCGGCATAGACGCCGACACCGGCGATGGGGCGGACCTGCATGTTTCCGCCGACGCCACCGTCACCTTCGGCGGGTGGCGCCGCGCCCACGCGCTCAACCCCGCCTGCGGCTCCCAACTGCTCGCGGACATCAACGTGGGGGAGCAGACCCTCTCCGGCGCGCTGGCCGAGCTCAGCGAAGAAGCCCTGCTGGGCGAGACCCTGCTCCTCTACGCCAGCCGCGCCGTATCGCCCGACGAGGAATGGTCCCTGCCGCTGACGTACATGCAGGCGGCGCGCACATACTCCGTTGCCCCGGACGCGTACGACGACAAATACAGCGGGGGAGTGGTGGGCATCCGCGCTGGCAGCAAGCAGTATCCGGGGGCGGCGCTGCTGGCCGTGGCCGGAGCGCTGTACGCCACGCCGTCCATGGTTCGCTACGTGGGGCCGCAGGCCGCTGAGGTGGTGCGGGCACATCCGGAGGTCGTCGTCACGCAAAAGCTCGAAGATGCGGGACGGGTGCAGGCGTGGGTGTTCGGCCCCGGCGCCGGCACCGACAAGGCGGCCGCGCGCGAGCTGGCGTGGGTCCTGCGCCAGGAGGTGCCCGTGCTCATCGACGCCGACGGCATCACCCTCCTCTCCGAACACCCTGACCTGCTGGAACAGGCCGCACACCGCGAGCACCCGACCGTGCTTACACCGCACGACGGCGAGTTCACCCGCCTGCGCCAAGTCGCACTTGTGCCCGCCGGCAGCCGTTTCCAGGAGACCCTCGACCTCGCCGCCGCGATCGGTTGCACGATTCTGCGCAAGGGCCGCTGCACGCTCGTCGCCAGCCCGCTCGACGACGACGTCGCCTACGCCATCGACGCCGGCCATTCCTGGGCCGCGACCCCGGGCTCCGGCGATGTGCTCGCGGGCCTCGCCGGCGCCCGGATGGCGCGCGTCGCCGCTTCCTTCGGCGAGAATCCGGAGTTCGTCCACACCGAGGTGGACGAGTCGTTGAACCACTCCGCCAACATCCACGCAGTGGCCGCCGCACTCGCCGCAGACACCGCCTTCGGCTACGCGCCCACGCCCGCGAGCCGCATCGCCGCCTACATCCGCGAGGCGACGGCGATCCTGACGCAAAGGTGACGCACATGCTTGACGCTGTCGTTGTCGGGGCCGGCCAATCCGGGCTGGCCGTGTCGTACTACCTGCGCAAATACGGCGCGGATTTTGTGGTGTTGGACGCCTCCGACACCCCCGGCGGGGCGTGGCCGCACTACTGGGACGCGCTGACACTGTTTTCCCGCGCGGAGTTTTCTAACCTGCCCGGCTGGCCCATGCCCCACTACGACGGGTACCCGCCGCGCGACCACGTCGTTAAGTATTTGTCCGACTACGAGAAGCGCTACGACCTGCCCATCCGCCGAGGTGAGCGCGTCAAACAAGTGCTTCACGACGGCTCCGCCTTCCACCTCAACGGCCACTCCGCCCGCAACGTAGTGATGGCCACCGGCATCTGGTCTGCACCGTTTGTGCCCTTCATCCCCGGGTCCTTCGCGGGGGAGCAGGTGCACTCGGCTCGCTACCGGCGGCCGGAGGATTTCGCCGGGCAGCGTGTCGCTGTCGTCGGGGGCGGAAACTCCGGTGCGCAGATCGTCGCGGACCTCGCACTCGGCGGGGTGGACGTGCAGTGGTTCACCCGCCGACCGCCCGCGTTCATGCCCGAGGATGTCGACGGCGAGCAGCTTTTCCGCCGCAACCGCGAGCGCTTTATCGCCATCTCGCGCGGTGAGGACGACCCCGGAGGCGCCGACTTCGGCGGCGACATCGTCCTCGTCCCCGAAGTCCGCCGCGCCCGTGACCAGGGACTTCTCACCGCCGCGCCCATGGTCTCCTCCCTCATCTCCCTCTCTGACTTCGACGCCCTGATCTGGGCGACCGGCTTCCGCCCCGCGCTAGCTCCCGTCCGCGGTCTGGAGCACGGCCTGGACACACCGGGCTTGTTCGTCTTGGGCTTCGACTCGTTGAACGGCCCGGGCGCAGGCACCATCGGCGGCGTGAGCCCCTTCGCCCGCGACATCGCCTCGCGCATCGCGGGCAAGGGCTAGCTCATCGCGGGCAAGGGCTGGCTCGCCTCGGCCGTTGCCCGCGCAGCCGCTTTTGGCAGCCGCCCGTCCGCGTGGCCCGCGTCAGACAGCCACCCGTCCGCCCCATAACCACGGATCCAGCTATCAGGACCTCGATAATCGCCGTTTTACGCCGAATAGCTGGAACCTTGTAGCTGGAAACAGCCCAATGCCCCAGACACCCCGACTCGAAATTGGTGGGTGCAGATGAATAGTTGGTCCACCTCCAGTTGTCCGCAATGCGGAGTTGCGGATTCGCGCCCCGCTTGGCACCGACGACCACAACATCGAAACCGCCATACGCAACTCGCCCCTCAGATCGCTTGTCCGCAACCAATAGTTGGTCCGCCCCCAGTTGTCCGCAATGCGGAGTTGCGGAGTCCGCAAGCTCGAGCAAGGCACCAAGCCGCTGCCACGGCCGTCGGCCCCCATCAAGCAACCGCACACCCCGCAACCGCGGATCCAGCTATCAGGACCTCGATAATCGCCGTTTTCCGCCAAATAGCTGGAGCCTTGTAGCTGGAAACAGCCCGGACAGCCTCACGCGAGCCCCGAAAACCGCAGAAACCGCAAAAGAGAACGCCCCCCGACAGCCACCCCAGGCGCATAAAAACGTCAATACCTTTGAATTACAAGCGTGTAACTTACCCCCTTGACAAGCGGAAATGCCCCTCATAGGGCGTATCAGTTCCCAAAAATTAACCTTTTATTTTGCTTAGGAAATCAAGTTAACACACTGGCTACCTGCACGTTCCTCGAATTTAAACGGCTTAGGCCGTACTAGAGAGCCATGTCACCTACCTTTCGAATACTGAATAATCATCCCTCTGCGCTACGCTGTCGGTGTGTTAAAAAATCGGAGGACAGTAACGCTCACATGCGCAGCCGCAACTGCAGCGGCTGCGCTTGTCGTGCCTTCCGCCGGTGCCGCTACCGTGGGCGAGCCCAGCGAAGGCGTGTGCTCGCTGAAGGTAAATGACCCTGAACGTAAGTTCATTGACTCGCTCGACCGCAGCGTCGGCATTGGCGCAACAGATGAGCGAGCCCGCTGGGCTTCCGCGTTCGAGCAGTTGTACCCGACCGCTCCAGATACCGTCGCGCCGTTTCTGGAGCTGTACAACGGTTCCTACGTGTCCTATTTCAACAGCAATCTCGAAGATAACATCGAGATGTGGGCACAGCGTGTCGCCGAAAGCACTGGCGCAGACATCGATTCTTCCCGCGCGTATTTCACGCAGGTGTGGAATTCGGCTGCGGTCAGTGACCACCAGGCGTTCGACATGACCAAGTACTGGGACATCATTGATACCGCTGTGAGCAACGGCGAAATCACTGTGCCGGCTCGCGACGGCTTCGCGGAGTTCGCGCTGATTCCAGATCGCGATGGGTTGATTGCGCAGCAGTCTCGTGATTACCCGTCGATGCCCGAGGACCAGGTTGAAGCGTGGGTTGATGCTTACGAGCAGCTGCCGGATGTGAAGCAGGCGCGTCGTGTGGCTCGGTTGATGGTGGCGTTCGAAGAAGCTCGCAAAACCTGCGCCAAAGGTGGCGGCAACGCACTGCTGCCTACCGACGGCCCGAACCCGGACGCCCCGACCACCGCGCCGACGACGAGCACCAACGCGGTGCCGAGCGGAGAGGCCAGCAAGAGCAAAGACACTGCGACCCACACGCTGCTCAACGGTAACGTCTCCGCGAAGGGGACCACCGAGAGGATGACCAGTCTGTCGGTTTCCCAGACCACCCACAGGACGGAGCCGACCGCAGGCACCACCTCCGGCGGCTCCTCCGCAAGCACGGGTGTGATCATCGGTGTGATCGTGGCGATCCTGGTGGCCCTGGGTGCCGCGGGCGCAGCGTTTGCGCTGTCTGACCAGCAGTCGTAACTTAACCGGGTGCCCAACACCGACCAAAAAGCCAAGCTCCCTGTCGTACCGCTGGCGGCGATGAGTTTCGCTGCGTTCGTGTACGTCACGTTCGAGATGTTCGCCATCGGCCTGATTTCGCCGATGGCGCGCGACTTACACGTCTCCGAGGGCCAGATCGGCCTGCTCATGAGCGTGTACGCTGGGCTGGTTGCGGTGGTGACCATTCCGCTGATGCACGTCACGCGGAAGGTGGACAGGCGCTACCTGCTCATTGCCACCCTGGTTTTCCTGCTGGGCGGCATTGTCCTGCAGGCCACGGCGACAAGCTACGCCACCCTTGTGGCGGGCCGTGTGACCGCGGCGTTGACCCACGGTCTGTTCTGGTCGCTGGTCAACCCGGTTGCTGCCCGCATTGCGCCGCCGGGGCAGATGGGCAAGGCGGTGGCCGCGGTGTCGTTCGGTTCCACCCTGTCGATGGTGGTGGGCTCGCCGCTGACCACGGCGATGGGGTCCGCGATTGGTTGGCGTATCTCCACCTGGGTGCTCGGCGCCGCGGTGGTCGGCGCACTGGTCATGCTGGTGATCTCCCTGCCTAGCCTGCCCGCTAGGCCACCGGCGCAGCAGACCGGCGCGCGGGCGACGAAGTCGGCCATCCCGTCCCTGGTCGTCTACCTGGTGCTGGCGGTGATGGCGATCTTTGTCACCTTCACCTACCTGGCCCTGCTCGTCGAGGCCACGGCCGGCCACCGGTTCGTGCCCTACGGGGTGGCTGTCTACGGCATCGCGGGACTGATCGGCGTGACTTTGTCGGGCCGCCTGGTGGATGCGCGCATGATCCGCCTCAACGGCATTGCCACGGCAACGTTGGTGGCCTCCGGCGTCGCGGGGCTGCTCGCGCTGCACTATGGCACGGGGATCGGCATGTTCGCGGTGATCGTCGTCTTCGGCATCGCCGCGGGCGCGCTGCCCACGGTGGCCACCACGATCTTCCTGTTTGCGGGCCAGCGCAACCAGGATTTGGTCAGTTCGGTGTACGTGGTGACCTTTCAGGTGGGCATCGCGTCCGGCTCGGCGCTGGGTGCCGCCACGGTGGACCTGGGCTACTTGGGCGGCACGTTGCTATCCACGGCGGTGCTCGGCTCGGTGGCGTTTACCGTCATGGCCACGCGCTCCCGGTCTCTTCTGCGGTAGCGCGCCGGTTCCACGAACCGCCCGGCGATCTCCAAATCGGCGTAGCGGCGCAAGAACTCCGCGGTCTCGCCGGCGACATACGTGCGCTGCCCCCACTCTGGCACGCGGAAGATGCCGTGCGGCACGCGCACGAGGTCGCGCCCGCGCAGCATCGTCGCCCCCATCTCCTGCAACGAGGTCACAATGAACGCCTCGCCGACGGCGTACGCCACGACGTTGCTGTCCAAAGCGCGCAGCTTATCCACGACGCTGCGCCCCGCCAGCCAGTATCCGTCGCCGGCCGTCAGGGCGTCGTCAGGCAGCTGCGGAAGGGTGCGCACCTGGGGCCCGCACGACGAAAGCCCCGCCCTGCGCTCGATCTCCCTGGCAAGCAGGGTGGGGTCCAGCGGGGCGGGGCCGGGGGCGCAGTAGAACACGCGCGCCAGTTTAGGCGTAAGCCGGGGCGTTGACACCGAGTTCGAAGACTTCGTCGGTGCTCTCGATCAGCGACCGGTCGTGGGTGACAAAGCCGCAGGCGATATTCCGCTCGGTGGTGAGCTGGCGCAGAAGCGTCACGATCTCCTGGGAGCGGTCGGCGTCGAGGGCGGCGGTGGGTTCGTCCGCAAGCAAGAGCGACGGCTCGCCCATGAGCGCACGCGCAATGCCGACGCGCTGGCGCTGGCCGCCGGACATCTCGCCGATACGGCGGTCGCCCAGGCCCTCCAAGCCGACGGTGGCCAAAAGCTCCTCGGCCCGGCCGCGGCGGGGTTTGATGCCTCGAATGTGGTCGGTGACTAGGAGCTGATCGCGCACGTTGAGGGCGGCGATAAGGTTGGCCTGCTGGAAGATCATGCCGATCTTGTCGCGGCGCACATCGTTGTCCACCACCTCGCCGTTGAGCTTCGCGGTGCCGGAGTCCGGTGTGATCAGGCCGGCTGCCACGGACAGCAGGGTGGACTTGCCGGAGCCGGACTCGCCGACGATGAAGGTCATCTCGCCGGGCTTGGCGGTGAACTCCAGGTGGTCCAGCACGGTGCGCATTTCCTGGCCGTCCTTGAATGCGACGGTGACATCGTTGAGTTCGAGCATTACGCGACACCTCCAAGAGCCGCTTGAGGGTTAACTTTCGAGATGGAACGGGTGGCGATCAGGGCGCCGACCATACCCAGGGCCCAGATGGCCACCGGGGGAGCGATCGCGGTGAGCGCGGTCAGGGAGAACGGGGCGCCACCCTGCATGAGCAGGCCGAGGCCGAACGCGAGCACGCCGCCGATGAGCGCGCCGAGCCCCAAAATCACCGCGGCCTGGCCGAGGGCGTCCTTGAGCAGGTACTTGTTGGACGCGCCGATGGCCTTCAGGATGGCCAGGTCGCGGGTGCGCTGCATCGTCCACACGGTGAGGAAGGCGACGATCACCAGCGCGGCGATGGCGTAGAGGAAGCCCTGGATGAGCTTCAACGAGCCCTGCTCCGACGAGTACGCCGGCAGGCCGTCGAAGGCCTCTTTCAGGCCCACTCCGCCGTCGACCTCGTGGTCTGCCAACAGCACCGAGCCATCGGCGTCGGTGTGCATTGCGTCCTGCCAGAAACCGGTGGGCACCCACAGGACGGGGGAGTGGGAGAACGCGAGGTCCTCGCCGATGGCGCCGACGGTGATGTCGTTGCCGGCGACGGTCACGGTCTCGCCCTCGCCCACTTCGAGGGAGGGCGCGGCCACGGCTTCGTCGGAAAGCTGCTGCCCTCCGGGAAGCTCGGTGCCTTTCGGCAGCGAAAGGATGGCCACGGCCGCGTCCTCGCCGTTTCCCTTGGTCATGAGCATTTGGCTGGCGCCGAGCGGGGTGAGCCCGTCGCGCGCCTCGACGCGGGAGGTGGTGAACGAGATGTCTTCCGGGTCCTGGAAGACCACGGACTGCGGGTCCAACGCCTCAAGCGCGGACGTGTTCTGCTTGCCCAGGCCGGCGGTCAGGCCCGTGAGCACGACCACCAGCAGCGTAATCAGCGCCACGGTGCCTGCGATCAGCCCGAAGCGCCCCTTGGCTGACGTGATTTCTCTGATTCCTACGAACATGGTGTCAATCCTGCCGTTGACCTGCACTGCTCCACATCGCGCGGGCGGTTGAAATCCCGGTCAACCGATCGGTTGATCTACGCTCAGACGCATGTTGTCCACCACCCGTCTGCTCGATTTTCTGCGCGTGAGCCTGCACGTGCTTGTCGCCGTGCTGCTTGCGGTGGGGCTTATGGGGCAGCTGCGTAGCGACGCACCCCTGGCAGCCCTGGCCCTGCCGCTGACCTTCGCCTGCGTGTACATGGTCGGCACCGTCTGGCATTTCCACGGCAAGGACTACCCGGCCTGGGCGCCGTACGCCTGGCTCGCGGTGGTCTCCGCGCTGTGGGTGGGGCTCGTGCAGATGTCCGAGGACTTCGTATGGCTGGAGTTCCCCCTGGTCATGCTGGCGTGCGTTCTGCTGGCCACGTGGTGGGAGCTCGCGGCCACAGCGGCGTTTTTGGCCGTTGCACTCACCGCCACCGCGCCGGGCGGCGGGGCCGGCGCGGTCATCGGCCCCACCATCGGCACCGTGCTGGCGGTGATAATCGTGCACGCCTACCAGGCGCTGCGCGCGGAGGCGGACCACTACCGGCAGATGGCCGAGGACCTCAAGGCCGCCCAGCGCGAAGCGGCAAAGGCCGAGCACGCGGCCGGTGTGGCGGAGGAGCGGGCCCGCCTGGCGCGCGAGGTGCACGACACCATGGCGCAGGGTTTGAGCTCGATCGTGTTGCTGGGCCGGGCGATGGACAAGCAGCTCGCTGAGGGCGACCCGGCGCGCGAGACGCTGGACGTGATCCGCTCCACCGCCTCCGACAACCTGGCGGAGGCGCGCCGCTTCGTGGCCGAGAACTCCGCCAACGCCACGCAGGCCCCGAAGCGCGAGACGCTGCCGGTGCGCCTGGAGCGCCTGGCCCGCCACGCGCAGGACCGCCAGCGCGCGCTCGGCGAGCAGCTCGAAGTCCGCGTCCACGCCGTTGACCTGCCGGAACCCTGCGCGTCGGTGGCGGAGCGCGTCGTGCGCGAGGGCTTGAGCAACATCGTGCGCCACGCCGGTGCCTCGTCGGCGGTGGTGACCGTGGATAGGCTTGGTGCGACCGCAACCATCGACGTCTTCGACAACGGCCGCGGCATCACCGGGCCCGAGGGCTACGGCCTGAAGGGGCTGCGCGCCCGTGTCGAGGAGGCCGGCGGCGAGCTCACGGTGGAGGGCAACGTCCTAGCCGCAACCCTGCCTGTGGAGGAGAAATGACACTGAACGTCATGCTTATCGACGACAATCCGGTCGTCCGCGCCGGCCTGCGCGCCGTGCTGAATTCCTTCGACGGCGTGGAAGTCGTCGCCGAGGCCTCCGACGGCGACGCCGAGGTACCCGAGGGGGTGGACGTGGTGGTCTCCGACATCCAGATGCCCGGCGCGGACGGCATCGCGCTGACGCGCCGCCTGGTCGCCGCCGGCGGGCCGCCGGTTTTGATCCTGACCACCTACGACACCCAAGCCGACGTGGTCGCCGCGGTGGAAGCCGGGGCGATGGGCTACCTGCTCAAGGACGCGCCGGAAGATGAGCTGTATGAGGCGGTGCGGAGCGCGTCGCAAGGCAAAAGAGTGCTCTCACCGCAGGTGGCCAACGTGCTGGCGGACCGGCTGGTCAACCCGGCCGAGACGCTGTCCGCGCGCGAGATTGAGCTGCTGCGCGCGCTGCAGACCGGCGCCTCAAACAAGGAAATCGCCCAGCAGCTGTTCATCTCGCAGGCGACGGTGAAGACGCACCTGATCCACATCTACTCCAAACTCGGGGTGGACAACCGCACCGCGGCCGTGGAGGAAGCCCGGCAGCGCCGGATCATATAAGCTGGCAGCCATGTCATTCATTGAGCTGAACGCTGGCCCCTGGCGCGGGGTCGCATTCCTCAGGGGCCTCGGCGGACCCGACGACACTCCCGCGGGCTGCAAATCCTTCGCATGGCGGCACGACGGCACCGCGCGCCTCGGCGGCGTGCTGGAACGCGCGCAGGTGCAGGTGCTAATCGACGCTGAAGCGGTCCCCGACAAGATCCAGCGCGCCCAGCCGGACGCATTTGGCCTGCGCAGCGTAACCACCGAATCCGCGGGCGAGGCCTTCGTCTTCGCCGGACGCATGTTCGGCCGCACCGGCGCCGTGGAAACCGACGAGCCCTGCGTGGCGGCACAGCTGACCATCGCGCCGGAAACCGAACTGGCGGTCACCGTCTACGAGGAGTTCGAGTACGCCGTTGTCGCCCCCGACGGCGACATCACCGTCAACAACACCCCGGTGCCGCCGCACTCCGTCGGCATGCTGGAGACCGGCCACCGCACCCTGGGGCTGAAAAACCGCTCCGAGAACATCGCTCACGTGCTCATCCTGGGCGGTCAGCCGGCGTAATTACCCCGGCTTTGCGGAGAGATTTGCCACACCCCGCGCGTTCACCCTGCGGGGTGCGGCTTCACGCAGCATAATCGCAGCGTGCTTTATATTTTCTTTGCCATTCTTGCCGTCATCGCTGTCGGCTATTTCATTGCCAAGAAGGTCCACGCGGCCTCCTCCATCTTCGCCGTCGGCGTGCTGTTGCTCATGATCGCCGCAGCTACCGGACGCATCGACCACTCCACCGCGGACATCGAGTCCTCCGGCAACGCGTTCTACGACGAGCTGCTGATCATCGAGTCCCTGTTCAAGTCCCGCTTCGCCGGCACCGGCATGGCGATCATGGTGCTGTTCGGCTTCGTCGGCTACATGCGCCACATCGGCGCCGACGCCAAGACCGTGGTGGCGCTGTCCAGCCCGCTGCGCCGCTTCCACGGCTCCTACTGGCTCGTGCCCATCGGATTTACCGTCGCGACGCTTTTGTCCTTCGTCGTGCCCTCTGCCAGCGCGTTGTCGCTGCTGCTCGTAGCCACGCTGATGCCCGCGCTGATCGCCGCGGGGCTGACGCCGCTGACCGTCGGCGCGATCGTCGCCACCGCCTCCACCATCGCCCCGTCACCGCTGGAGGCCGGCCTGATCCAGGCCGCGGAGCTGACCGGCATGACCGTCACCGAGTTCACCTTCGGCAACGTGGCCAAAGCCACCATCCCCGCGCTGGTGGTCATCGCGTTTACCCACATGTGGTGGCAGCACCGCTGCGACAAGAAAGACCTGATCAAGTCCGGCGCTGGCGCGTCGGACGCCGAGCTTGAAGCAGCCAGGGACGACGAGTCCGACCGCCGCATCCGCGAAGCCGTGGAACGCGCCGAGGGCCTGCCCGGCTTCTACGCCATCCTGCCGCTGCTGCCGCTTTTGCTGATCATCGTCTCCGCGCTGCTCAACCGCCTCGGCGTCATCTCGTTTGAGGCCGGCATCCTGCCGGTGACCGTGGTGTCGCTGATGGTCACCATGATCATCGAGGCCATTCGGCTGCGCGACGTCAACTACGCCGCCGACTCGTTGCAGGAGTTCTTCAAGGGCCTCGGCGAAGGTGCCGCCGGCGTGGTCTCCCTGATCGTCGCCGCCGCCATCCTGGTGGAGGGCATCACCCAGATGGGCGTGATCGAGGGTCTGACCGACCTGGCGCAGGCCTCCTCCGGCGCCGCCGTGCTGATGGTGCTGGTGTTTGTGCTGGCCACCGCCACCATGGCGTTGCTCACCGGCTCCGGCGTGGCACCCTACTTCGCGTTCTCCGAGATGGTGCCGGGCATCGCGGCGGATTCCGCCGTGTCCGCCCCGCAGATGCTCACCTCCATCTGGGCCGCCTCCAACACCATGCGCCAGGCCTCCCCGGTCAACGCCGCGGTGCTCATCGTCGCGGGTGCGCTTCAGGTCAACCCGATCGACGTGGTCCGCCGCACCGCCGTGCCGCTGACCGCGGGCGTGGTCACTGCCGTGGTGTGCGCCTTCCTGTTCGTGGTTTAGGCCGTAAGGTTGCCGGTATGACCGTTTCAGTGCTCATGATCGTGGAGGGCACCTCGCCCGAAATTTCCCGCTGCGTCAACGTCGAGGAGACCATGACGCTGGGCGAACTCTCCCAGATCATCGACGCCTCCCTCGGTTTCACCGGCGCCGCCACCCACCTCTATGTCAGCCAAGAAGGCCAGCAGCGCTCCGTCTTTACCGCCGCGCCCGGCCCCGGCGAGCACCAGGAAGACGAGCTCACCGTCGCCGAGATGCGGCCCATGACCTACGTCTACGACCCGGCCGCCAACTGGAACATCCACGTCGAGGTCCTGGGCCCCTCCAACATCGAGGGCCCCACGCCCATGCTTATCGACGCAGCCGGGCCCGACGTCGTCGAAGCCTGCTCGGGCCCAGAGCTGATGACCACCTTCCGCCACCAGGCCCGTCTTTTGGCCGCCGGCATCGAGCCGGACCTGGAGACCATCACCCTGATGTTTTCCTACCTGCCCGTCATGCCGCCGGAGCGGATGCTCGACCGCATGACGCAGGCCGACCCGGTGTCCGTGGCCACCCGCATCGGCAACGTGGCCGAGGAGATGTTCTTCGACGAGGTCGCTGCAGCCGACGAGGGGACCGAAGGCCCGGGCCTGGCCCAGCACTTCGACGACTTCCTCCAGTCCCGGCCGGACCTGCTCCAGATCATCGACATGGACCCGCACCCGGAGCGCAACCCCACCATGATCAACGCCGTGACCGAGTTCTTCGGCGACATGCTTGGTGGGCCGGACGGGGTGGAGGTGCCGGGCTCCTTCGACGATCTACCCCAGGTCACCCTCACCGGTGTGGTCGCGCAGCTGGTGGAGCTGTTTGCCGACGGCGTCACGCTGAAACAGGGACTCCTGCCGCTCGAGACTGCGCGCGAGATCGTCGGGATCACCGAGCTACGAGATCCCGACGAGGTCTCGGACGTGCTCGTGGAATCCGGGCTGCTGAAAAAGCGCAAGGGCGTCATCACCCTCACCAAGGCGGGCGAACAGTTCCTGTCTGACGATTCCCCCCACAGGTTCTACGTCGAGCACTCGCTCCGTCTGTTCGAAGCGCTGGTGGGGTGGGAGCTTTGGGAAGCCACCATCGAGTGGTTCATCGGCGACGGCGGCGCCACGCCACCCGAATCAATGGACTTCCTCGTCCCCTGGCTCTACGCCTTCAACGTCGTGGAGGAAACCTCCCCCGGACATTCCCACCTCTCCGACCAGGGCCGAACGATGATGCGCGTCCACCGCAATAACTACCAGCAGAGAAAACGCTTCCGCGACGGCTAGCCGTGTTAGCCGTCCCCGGCTCCCATGCGGAATTTGTTCACTAGCAGATGAACCAATCCCCGTCGCCGGCCTCCGTGTCCTGGGGAAAGTGAACAAATCACCCCTGACAGGGAAGCTAGTTCACCCGCAGGCCGGTGGGCAGTGAACAGATTCCGAGCGGGGCGGCGGAAGCGAGCCGCTCACCCCACCACCAGGTACAGCCCCAGCCCGCCGGTACCAAGCGTCATCGCGCTCAACAGGAACACGGCTGCGGCGTTGGGTTCGCTGCGCTCGTCGGCAAGCGCGGATGCCTCGAAGCGGTACGCCCGCCGGTTCAGCGCCACGATCACCAGCGCGCCCACGGCCAGCACCATCGACGCCGCCACGATCAGCGCCGGGTACGCACCTGCCCACCGCAAAAGCGTCGCCGAGCAGACGAGCATGGCCAGCGCGGTGCGCGTCCAGCTCATGGCGGTGCGCTCGGGCTGCAGGCCGGGGTCGGTGACGGCGATCATGCGAGCAGGCTCACCGCCACAACCACCGCCGCGACAAACACCACCACGCACAGGACGGGGATGATGGCGGGGGCGGGCAGGGGCTCGTCGTGACGCAAGGCCCGCTCGATGCGCACCCAGCGCACCGCCGCACCTGCGGAAATGGCCATTGCGATCATGATGACCGCGGCCGCTGCAATCTTGCGCACGCCGGGTTCGATGCCGGGCAGCTCGAACGCCTCGAGCGCGATCCCGCCCGCGAGAAACGCCAGCGCAGTGCGGGTCCAGGCGAGGAAGGTGCGCTCGTTAGCCAGGGTGAAGCGCGGGTCCGGCTCCCCGCCGGTGGGGAAGACCCGCCTGGTAAACCATCCGCGCTCGCTCATGCGCTCAACCCTAGCGCCGCCCACACAACAAGGGCGACGGTGCCAACCGCGGCGATGCTCCACAGCACCGTTGCGCGATTGCTTTTCGACGTCCCTCCGGCCACCCCCGCCCCCAGCGCCGCCCCGGCGGTGTTGCAGAGCACGTCGTCAGTATCGCTGTAGCCCCACGCGAACAGGTACTGCGCGACCTCGATGCCCAGGCTGCACACCAGCCCGACCAGCACCGCTTTGGGTACCGAGCCTCGGTAGGCGATGAATCCGACCGGGGCGAACAGCGCGATGTTGCCGAACAAGTTCAGCCACGGCCCCCACCACACGCGGGCGTACTCGAAAGTCTCCAGCGGGTTCAGGCGCACCTGGCTGAGCTGGTGCGCCTCCGCCGACCACAGCCCCGGGATGGACACGAACGCCTTGCCCACCGTGAAGGCGAGCACGACCAGGGCAGTCACGACCACCGCCGCGACGTGAGCGGCGGCGTTGTTGGCTTTGCTCGCTGATTTCACCCAGCCCACCGTAGTGTCGGCCTATGCTGGCGGCCATGAACCGCAGCTTGATTGTCACTGAGAACGGACCGGAGATCGTCGAGACCCAGGACGCGTACGCGGGCGAGGGCGACACCCTGATCAACGTGAGCCACTCCTCGGTGAACTACAAGGACGCGATGGCGCTTTCGGGCAACCGCGGCATCCTGCGCGAGCTGCCGATGGTGCCGGGCATCGATGCCGTGGGCACCCTCGAGGACGGCACGCTCGTCACCGTCAACGGCCGCGGCATCGGCGAGCGCCGCCACGGCGGCTACACCCCGCAGATGCGTATCGACGCTAAAGCCATCACCCGCGTGCCCTCCCGCTTCACCGCGTTCGAGGCGGCCGCGATCGGCACCGCCGGCTACACGGCCTCCCTTTCGGTCGCGGGTCTGGAGCGGGCCGCACTTTCGCCTATCGACGGCCCAGTGCTCGTCACCGGCGCCACCGGCGGCGTCGGATCCATCGCGGTGCAGCTCCTGGTCGCGCGCGGATATGAGGTGTGGGCGTTGACGGGGCGCGTCGATAAGCATGGCGCCTGGCTGCGCGAACTCGGCGCCGCAGAGGTGCTCGACCGCGCCGAATTCTCCGAGCCCGGCAAACCGCTGCAGAAGGCGCGCCTGGCGGGTGTGGTGGACACCGTCGGCTCGACCGTGCTGGCCAACGCGCTGACGCAGCTTCGCTGGGGCGGGGTCGCCACCGCCTGCGGCATGGCCGCCGGCAACGACCTGCCCGCCAGCGTCCTGCCGTTCATCCTGCGCGGGGTGCAGCTGGTGGGCATCAACTCCGTCGACGCGCCGAACGACATCCGCGACGAAGCCTGGGCGCTTCTCGACGAGTCCGTAGACACCAACGCCATCCGCACCGAAGAAGTCGGTTTGGATGGCGTCGTGGAAGTTGGGCGTTCGCTGCTCGATGGTGGGTGGAGCGGACGCGCCGTCGTTAAGCTGTAGCTTCTTTGGGCACCGGACCGCCGGAGATCTGGCGGTACGCGTGCGCCGCAGCCAGCGTCGTTGCTGGTGCGGTCACAACAAGGCCGACGAAAAACACCGCCGCACCAACGACGTTGACCAAAAAGGCCAGCACCACGAAGCCCAAAATCTTCAGGTAGTTCGACGCTCCAGCCTTGAACCCACCGGAAAAAGCGTTACCGAACGAGCCGTTATTATCCGCCGCGTACCACATCTGGAACATGAAAAACGGCGTGACCAAAAGGCCAATCACGCCCGTGACAGCCAACGCGCCCAGAATCGGACGCACCAGGTTCCACATCTCCTCCGGGGAGACATTTTCCGGGTTATCCGGCAACGTTGCCGGATCAATGGAGGTCAGCGCGCCGAACGCGAGCACCATGAGGAGGATCGTGGAAATAATCCCGGCCACGACGCCGATCAGCGCCGCCACACCCAGCGTCTTGCCGTACGCCGGCGCCTTCGCGTCGTTGTAAGTCAGCTGCTTCACCAGCGTCTGCTGCAAGGCCACGCCAAGCATCCACGGGATAAACGCCAACATGCCGATCAGACTGATCATCGAGCCCGCGCCCGGCAAAAGCTGGCCCAGCAACGCTAGCGCCGTGTACACCACGCCGAGTGGGATCCACAGCTTGGCGTTTGCGAACACGGCCTTCACGCCCCAGGTCAGCGCCTCGATGATCTCGAACTTGCCCGTGCCCTTCACGTGGAACCAGCCGTTCGACGCCGGGTCGTTGATCGGGTGCGGCGACGTGCCGTCGCCGGGGAGGTTGTCCGTGAGCTGCTGGCCGTGGAAACGCAGCGCGGAGGCGCCGGCCATCGACGCCGCGGTGTTCACCTCGAACGCGTCGTAGCCCTGGCCGGGCTGGTTTTGATCGGCGTAGTTGTCGCCGGTGTACTGCGGGTAGTTGGTCGAGCCGCCCTGCGCGCCGAAATTTTCCTGGCCGCCGGTGCCGTTCTCCGGGTGGCTGCCTTCCGGGTGCTCCGGGTACGGCTGGAAATCGCCGCCGTTGTAAGGGGTTGACATGTGTTTATCCTTCGAGTTGGTGGGTAACGTTCACTCGGGATTTTATCAGTCACACCCGTCACAGGCCCGGGTAGCGGGCGGGGGTTCCGCGGCAGCTTGGCGGCCGGGCCCCTGACAGATTACGGCAACCGTTTGTGCCGACCTGGGGGTTCGCGGGCCGCCTGACAGATTCAGCCACGATGTGTCGGCGCGGGGCCGTCGGCCCGGACTCTCAAGGGGACCAAGCCCAAAGCCCCTACTTCACCACCAGGTTGACCATGCGGCCCGGGATGGCGATCACCTTCACCACGTTCTTGCCGGCGACCAGGTCGGCCACGCGCTCGTCGGCAAGTGCGGCAGCCTCGAGGTCGTCCTTGGTGGCGTCGGTGGCGACGTCGATGCGTGCCTTGACCTTGCCGTTGATTTGGACGGGGACCTCGACGGTGTCGTCAACAAGCCACTGCTCGTCGAACTCCGGGAACGGCTCGAACGTGATGGTCTCGGAGTGCCCCAGCACCGACCAGAGCTCTTCGGCGATGTGCGGGGCGAGCGGGGAGACCATCTGCACCAGCGGCTCGACGGCGGCGCGCGGGGCGCCGGAAGGGTACGTCTTGGTCAGGTAGTTGACGTACTCGATGAGCTTGGCGGCGACGGTGTTGTCGCGCAGGTGCTCGTAGTCGTCGCGCACGCCGGCGATGGTGCGGTGCAGCGCCTTGAGGTCGTCTTCCGTCAACGAAGCGTCCACCACGGAGACCTCGCCGGACGCCTCAGAGACCACCAGGCGCCACAGGCGCTGCAGGAAGCGGTGCGCGCCGACGACGTCCTTCGTCGCCCACGGGCGGGAGGTGTCGAGCGGCCCCATGGACATCTCGTAGACGCGCAGGGTGTCGGCGCCGAAGTCACGCACCACATCATCAGGCGCGACGGCGTTCTTCAGCGACTTGCCCATCTTGCCGTACTCGCGATTGACTTCGGCTCCGTTGTAGAAGAACTTGCCGTTCTTTTCCTCCACCTCAGCGGCCGGGACGTACACGCCGCGCGAGTCGGTGTAGGCGTAGGCCTGGATGTAGCCCTGGTTGTACAGGCGGCGGTAGGGCTCCTGGGAGGAGACAAAGCCGAGGTCAAACAGCACCTTGTGCCAGAACCGCGCGTACAGCAGGTGCAGCACCGCGTGCTCGACGCCGCCGACGTAGAGGTCCACGCCGCCCGGGTCGTTCGCGCCGTGCTCGTCGGGGCGCGGGCCGGTCCAGTAGCGCTCGTTCTCAATGTCCACAAAGGCGTCGGCATTGGTCGGGTCGATGTAGCGCAGCTGGTACCAGGAGGAACCCGCCCACTGCGGCATGACGTTCGTGTCGCGCCAGTACTTCTGCTTGCCGTGGCCCAGGTCCAGCTCCACCTCGACCCAGTCGGTGGCCTTCGCCAGCGGCGGGGCCGGCTCGGAGTCGGCGTCCTCCGGGTCGAAGGCGACCGGGTTGTAGTCCTCTACCTGCGGCAATTCAACCGGCAGCATGTCCTCGGGCAGCCCGTGCGCCTGGCCGTTTTCGTCGTAGACAATCGGGAACGGCTCGCCCCAGTAGCGCTGGCGGGCGAACAGCCAGTCGCGCAGCTTGTACTGGATTTTCTCGGAGCCCTTCTGCCTATCGACGAGCCAAAGGACCGCCTTCTCAATCGCCTCGCCCTTGCCCAGACCATTCAGATCCAGGCCGTTTTCATTGGCGGAGTTGATGTGGGCCGCGTCGCCGGTGAACGCCTCCTCGGAGACGTCGCCGTCGAGCACCGGGGTAATGGGCAGGCCGAACACGGAGGCGAACTCGTAGTCGCGCTCGTCGTGGGCCGGCACCGCCATAATCGCGCCGGTGCCGTAGCCGGTGAGCACGTAGTCCGCGATGAAGATCGGCACCTCTTCGCCGCTGACCGGATTCACGGCGTAGGAGCCGAGGAACACGCCGGTCTTTTCCTTGTTCTCCTGACGTTCCACGTCGGACTTCGCGGCGATGGCGCGCAGGTAGGCATCGACTGCCTCGCGCGGGGTGGCTGCTCCGCCGGTCCAGCGGCTGTCTACGTCGGAGGGGTAGGAGGCGGCGACCAGCTCGTCGACAAGCTCATGCTCCGGCGCAAGCACCACATACGACGCGCCGAACAGGGTGTCCGGGCGGGTGGTGAAGACCGTGATGTCGCCGGCGGGGGAGGCGAAGTGCACGTCCGCGCCACGGGAGCGGCCGATCCAGTTGCGCTGCATGCTCTTGACCTTCTCCGGCCAATCCAGCAGCTCAAGGTCGTCGAGCAGGCGGTCCGAGTAGTCGGTGATGCGCATCATCCACTGGCGCAGGCGCTTGCGGAACACCGGGTAGTTGCCGCGCTCGGAGCGGCCTTCCGCGGTGACCTCCTCGTTGGCCAGCACCGTGCCCAGGCCCGGGCACCAGTTGACCATGGAGTCGGAGAGGTAGACGAGGCGGAACTCGTCGATAGCCTTGTGCTTCTCCTCCGTGGTCAGGTCGCGGAAGTTGCGGCCATCCTTCGTCTGACGCGCGCCGGACATGAGGTCTTTGACCAGGTCCTCGATCGGGCGGGCCTTCTGCAGGTCCTCGTCGAACCACGCGTTGTAAACCTGCAGGAAGACCCACTGCGTCCACTTGTAAAACTCCGGATCCGTCGTGGCCACGGCACGGCGACGGTCATGCCCCAGGCCCAGCTGGTCGAGCTGGCGGGTCATGTTCTTGATGTTCGCCTCAGTAGTCGTGCGCGGGTGCGTGCCCGTCTGAATCGCGTACTGCTCCGCCGGCAGCCCGAACGCGTCGTAGCCGAGGGTGTGCAGCACGTTCTTGCCCAGCATGCGGTTGTAGCGGGCGTAGACGTCCGTGGCGATGTAGCCAAGCGGGTGGCCCACGTGCAGGCCAGCGCCCGACGGGTACGGGAACATGTCCTGGACGTTGAGCTTGTCCTTCGGCAGCTCCTCGCCGGTGGCAAGGTCGCCGACCGGGTTGGGCGCGTTAAACGTGCCGTGCTCGCGCCAGTGCGCTTGCCACTTCTGCTCGATGGTGTTGGCCAGTTCGGCCGTATAGCGGTGCGGGGTCGCCTCAGTCATGGTTAGACAGTGTAGTTAAGGGCCTTTCGTTGCAGGGGCCCGGCGCGGTGCTGGGTCGGGTGAGCTCGGATTCAGGGCAGTTTTGTACGAATCGACAATCTGCACGGTCGTCCAGATTTAAACCCGCAGGTAGGAACCTTATGCACCTTCTCGCATGTAATCTTGTGCAAACGGAGCGCCGACAACCCCGCAGGACACCCCCGTTCGCCGACATCCGACCGTTAGGGATATATTCATAACTGAACCTGTTGTTTTCCTGTCACAGACGAGGAGTTTCCCTGTGAAGAAGTTCGCCGCAGCCGCTCTGGCCGCAACCATGACCTTGTCCATCGCCGCCGCTCCGGCCGAGGCTGCGTCGAACCGAATGTCCGATTACGGCATGGTCTGCAACCTGCACCTCGACGGCCAGGGCAGCGGTTCCGTCTACAGGAACCAGATCAAGAAGGACAAGCGCTACGCTGACCTGCTCACTGCCGAGAATGTCGGTCTGGTTCGCACTTCCTCCGACGTGGGCGAAGCTTTCGGCTCTTCCGACGCGGACACCATCGCGGGTGCCAACAACGCCGAGGCGGTCCAGGCCTGTATGAACGGCGAGAACTACCAGTCGCAGCCGATGTCCGACTCCAAGAAGGCCGGCATCATCATCGGCGTCGTGCTGGCCGTGCTCGCCACCATCGGTTCCGCCGCGGGCCCGTTCATCCAGCCGATGCTGCAGCAGTTCATGCCTCGTTAAACCCGGCGCACTTTAGCGGCCGTTCCCTTTCACGGGGCGGCCGCTTTTTCGTTGGTGGGCCCCAATCGTTGGTCCACCCGGAATTGTCCGCAATGCGGAGTCCGCAACCTTGATCCAAGGCCGCTACAGTCGCGGGCATGCGGCTCTACACCATCGGCTACAGCAAGAAGACCGCGGAGGAGTTCTTCGACATTCTCCGCAACAACGGCGTGAAACAGGTTGTGGATATCCGGCGCCACAACTCGAACCAGCTCGCCGGATTTACTAAGCAGTCCGACTTGCCGTGGTTCCTCGACACCATCGCGGGCATCGGCTACACGCACGAACTCGCTCTCGCGCCCAGCGAGGACCTCATGCACGCGTACCGCAAAGAGGGACTGCCGTTCGACGAGTTTGCAAAGCAATTGCGCGCCGAATATGCCAAGCACACAATGCCCAAGCTTGTC
>ERZ1673749.787-NODE-787-length-29370-cov-9.296265_pt1 | contig 29370 bp, 23 predicted proteins | sample MGYA00580204_ERZ1673749 | MGnify/ENA primary metagenome ERZ1673749 (study PRJEB41218, sample SAMN15661745) | gut metagenome | host: Homo sapiens | place: Canada: London | collected 2015-08-20/2019-03-30 | study: EMG produced TPA metagenomics assembly of...
TCGCCGGATCCGGAGTCTCATTCGGCTTAACCGTCTGATCCTGACCCTTCGGCTCATTCACATCAGCCTGAGTCGCATCCTCCTTGACGATCACCTTGGCCTCGACCTCTTCAGTCGAACCATCCGGATACGTCACAACAACAACGACATCCTGCTCGCCTTCCTGAGACGTATCCGGAGCGTCCTTGTACTCAAACTTCGTACCATCCGGAAGCTCATCAACATTCGCGATGTTCTTCGCCGGATCCGGAGTCTCATTCGGCTTAACCGTCTGATCCTGACCCTTCGGCTCGTACACCTCTGCATCCTTCGGCGCAACGTTGAAGGAAGCATCATCCCGGGCGACGATGCGGCCCTGGGTCTTCGGGTCACCGTTCTCGTCCTTGACAGGGTCGCCGTTCTCGTCGAGAACTGGAACCTGCAAAGCCTCGTCACGCATCACGACTGGGAACTTAAACTCCTTGCCAGCCTGCTCAGCAGTCGGAGTGAAGGTCACAACACCGGTAGCCGGATCAACCTTGACCTGGTCCTCAGTGACGCCCTCAGGCAGTGTGCCGAGCTCAAACTTTGCCTTTTCCGGCTTGGTTTCCTCAGGCTCGGTTTTCGGGTTGTCGAACTTCGGGTTAGAGGTAGCCCTTTCGTCCTTCTTCGCGTCGACCGGGTCGTACTCGATGTAGTCACGCGAGACTGCAAAAGCGTCCATTGCGAGGACCAGATCGTTCTTCGGATCCGGATCGCCGTCAGCAGCCTTCAGGCGAGCGGTGAACGTGTCACCCGTCTGAGCGTCCGCTGGAACCTCCAGCTCACAGCTCGGGATCTTGGTTGCGGAGTCAGCCTTACGGGTTTCACACGTCTTGACGACCTTGCCGTTCTTGTCGACCCACTCGATGTAGTACTGCAGGTCATCGGAGATTGGAAGCCCAGCAGTATAGGTCTGGACCTTGTCACCAAGGTGAGCCCAGTTGTCCGTAGTGTTCTTATCAACCACATCGAACTTCAGCGCCTGCGGAGCAAGCGCGATGTTCCAACCGGTGTAGTCATCAGTGGTGTTACCGATGAGGGCACCGTCGCCGCCAAAGAGCTGTGCGTTACCGCCAGAATTCAAGTCAGCACCGAAGCCCGGGCCCGCCCACTGACCAAGCGACCACGGGTACAGTGCACCGATATTGTCCGGCAGCGGCTTGCCATCCTTGCCAAGAATGCTGACGTAGCTCCAGTGCATGTTGACGTGCTTGGAGTTGAGGCCACCGTTCTCCCAAGCTCCCTCACCGTGGGAACCTGCGAGCTTGCCGAACTTGTCTTCAGCCACAATTCCACGGCTCTTGTGGGAGTTGCCGTAGATACCCTTCCAGCGCAGCTCGAACTTACCGTCAGCGCCGGTGGTGGTAGTCAAAGTTTCTGCGATCCAGCCTTCTGGATCCGCCGCTACCTGCTCATTGATCCACTTCTGCAGACCAGCCTCATCGGCAGGGGTCCAACCCTTGCCACGCAGCGTCTTACCCGCAAAGTTATCCTTCGCGTACGCCTCAATCTTGTTCACCGCGTCATCGGTGAGGTAGGAGCCAACAACCTTCAGGCCAGCGGCAGGAATGTCCTTGTCGCCAAAGGCGCTCACGGTGTTGTGGTTCAAAGCGCCCTGCAGCACGTCAAGGTTCCAAAACGCCCGACCAGCGTAGGTACCACCGTTGCCACCCGTACCGGTGCTTTCCACCCATTTATTCTCTGGGAGATGCTGCGGCAGTTTGTCCTTCTGGGCGTACTGGATGGTCATGCCGGTGATCTTGTTGCCGCCCCATTGAGCATCACCCTGGGTGGTCGGCGTCGTGTCTGCGCCGATGCCCGGGAAGATACCCGCTGCAGGCTGGTGCACCAGCCGGTACTTATCCGTCAGGTCCTCCGGAAGCTCCGTCCATACACGGATCTTCTCGCGATTCTCATCCCAGCTCCAGTCGCCACCGTTGGGGGTACCAACGGATGCGTCCGCACGGAACTCACGCGTCACACCAAGCGCATCGGTGTACGGCGCCATCTTGATGGTGAAATTACCGTTTTCATCACTCTCGGTGTAGTACACCGGCGAGGAATGCTGAGTGTTCTCACCCTCGTACCACTGGGCGTAGACCTTCACACCCGGAATGGCCTTAGCGGAGCCCTGGACCTCACCAAAACCAACCTTGGCCTCAACAATCTCCTTCACAGAACCGGAGATGGTGCCCTCTTGGTCCGCTTGACCCGGGGAGTGAATAGCCTTATCGCTACCCGATGCCGGAGCCTCAGCTGCCGGCTGATCCTCTTGCGCATTCGCAACCGCGGCGTACGAGGAAGCAGGGGCTACCGCCTGAGCAAACGGCGTCACCAGGGCGAACGAAAGCGCTGCTGCCGCAATCGAGGTCCCGCGACGGCGAGAAATATGATTCTTCTTCATTTTGTGAAGTCTTCCTTCCACGAAGAGTTCTGGGATACAGGGAAAGCCCACATCAGCGCCTGTCTTCCAGCTACGCATTCAGCAGGGAGTCATGCCGCTCGAACTTTCACACTTGTAAATATAGTGAAGATCACCTGTCCGACATCCAGCCATTTCCCAGACTGCTTTCACCACATAAGAACCTCTCAGTACGCCGGTTCACCCTCAAGCCAGGCGCCACATACCCCACCCTTGCTGGCAAAACATCACAGCGTCAGCACAAAGGAGCGCCCGAGTGTCAGAATTTCGCCATAAAATCGCGCACACCACCCAGCTAGAAGCGCCTACCTTTTTCTCAGCCTAATTTCGCCGGATGTTCGAACCCTCAACACACGCTAGCGCCATCAATGGACAACTGTCCATATGCAGCCGCAGCTCAATCGCCCAATGCAATTAAAACACTGAATAAAACAGCCATACCCAGGCAGCACTGTACGAACGTCCACCTTTTAGCACCACAATACAGTTAGGAATACAATAATAATTTCAACCCACCCCAACAACGGGGGTATTTCCAACCCCATAAACCAATGCCGGCTGTCCTACTCCGCTTCCCGCAGGAAGTGCGCAGCCGCCGCCGCACGCTCGCGCGCCTCCTCTACACTGTCCGCGGTTGCCAGCACCATGACGGTGTCCTCGTGTACTTGGACGGTGGCTTCTTCCACCGCCATCGCCTGTGCGATCTGCTCGGTTGTCGGGTTTACGCCGTGGAGGAAGGTGGCGGCACCGGGTGAGGTGAGCGTGACGTCGATAGGCAGGCCCGCGGTTGCTCGCGCATGCAGATCGAATTGGTCCACACGCTGCGTATTGCGGGTGAGCAGGCCGTCGGCGTCGGGGCGCGGGGTGGCCTGGGAGAAATACACCTCGTCGCCGTCGACAAACAGCTCGATCGAGTAGACGCCGCGGCCAGCGATCGCGCCGCTAATACGGGCAGCAATGGAGCGCGCGTTGTCCGCAGCGGCCTGCGAGAGGGCCGCGGGCTGCCAGGTCTCCACGAGCTTGCCATCCTCGTGGCGGGTGCCGATCGGCTCGCAGAACCACGTGGCCAGCTCGCCGGTCGCCGGATCGATCGAGCGAGCCGTGAGGATGGTGACCTCGTAGTCGAAGTCAATGTACTGCTCCACCGCCACCGGCTCGCTCTCGCCGGATTCGGACTCGGAGGCGGCGTGCGCCTTCGTCCACGCCTCGTGCAGCTCGTCGGCTGCTCGCACGACAGTCTGCCCCACGCCCGCGGTTGAGCGGCCCGGCTTGACCACCAGCGGGTAGCCGACTTGCTCGGCGCACGCCTCGAGTGCTTCGGGGGAGTCGGCGAACTGATACGCCATCGTCGGCAAGCCGAGCTCTTCCGCTGCGGTACGCCGCACCCCCTCGCGGTTGCGGGTCATGCGGCAGGCCTCCACCGTGGGGAAAAGCTCGCAGCCGGAAGTCTCCACCAGCTCGCGCAGCTTGGCTAGGTCGGTGCCCTCCCCTGCCACGGTGATGTCCGGGCTCATCGCACCCGGCGCGCCCTGCTCAAAGGTGCCAACCTGCACCTCATAGCCCAGGTGGCGGAACGAGGACGCAAGCTCCTCCTCCACCTCAGATGTGCCCAGAATCAGCACCTTGGAGCGCTTCGCCGTACTCATAGGCGCATACTCTATGCCTCCATATTGCCCTGGGCAAACAGGCGCGCTGGGAAAACGCCGCTGGGTTAGCGAGCAAGCACGTCGTTGCGCACGATGGTCTGGTCTCGGCCCGGGCCGACACCGATGTAGCTCATCGGCGCGCCAGAGAGCTCCTCGAGGCGCAGGACGTAGTCCTTCGCCTTCTGCGGCAGCTCCTCGAAGCTGGTGCAGCCGGTAATGTCCTCGTCCCACGCCGGCATGGTCTCGAAGATGGGCTCCGCGTGGTGGAACTGGGACTGGGTCAGCGGCATTTCGTCGAAGCGCTCGCCGTCGACGTCGTAGGCCACGCAGATCGGGATCTCGCCGATGCCGGTGAGTACGTCGAGCTTCGTCAGGAAGAAATCGGTGAAGCCGTTGACGCGCGCGGCGTAGCGGGCGATGACCGAGTCGTACCAGCCACAACGGCGCTTGCGACCGGTGTTCACGCCGACCTCGCCGCCGACTTCCTGGAGGTAGTCGCCCCACTTATCAAAGAGCTCCGTGGGGAACGGGCCCGCGCCCACGCGCGTGGTGTAGGCCTTGACGATGCCCAGCGAGGCCGTAATCTTCGTCGGGCCGATGCCTGCGCCCACGCAGGCGCCGCCGGCGGTGGGATTGGAGGAGGTGACGAAGGGGTAGGTGCCGTGGTCGACGTCCAGCATGGTGGCCTGGCCGCCCTCCATGAGCACGTGCTTGCCCTCGTCGAGTGCCTTGTTCAGCGTGTACTCCGCGTCGATCACCATCGGCTTCAAACGCTCGGCATAGGACATGAAGTAGTCCATCACTTCGTCGGGCTCAATGGCCTTGCGGTTGTACATCTTGACCAACATCTGGTTTTTCACATCGAGTGCAGACTCGATCTTCTGGCGCAGGATCGACTCGTCGAAAATGTCCTGCACGCGCAGACCGACGCGGGCGACCTTGTCGGCGTAGGTGGGGCCGATGCCGCGGCCGGTAGTACCGATCGCGCGCTTGCCCAGGAAGCGTTCCTGCACGCGGTCCAGCGTCTGGTGGTACGGGGCCACCATGTGCGCGTTGCCAGAGATGCGCAGGCGGGACGCGTTCGCGCCGCGGGCCTCGAGACCGTCGATCTCTTCAAACAGCGCCTGCAGGTTCACCACCACGCCGTTGCCCAGGATCGGGGTGGCGTTTTCGCTCAGCACACCGGCCGGCAGCAGTTTCAGCTCGTACTTTTCGCCGCCGACCACCACGGTGTGCCCGGCGTTGTTACCGCCGTTGGGCTTCACCACGTAGTCGACCTTGCCGCCGAGGATGTCGGTGGCCTTCCCCTTGCCCTCGTCGCCCCACTGGGCGCCAACAATGACGATGGCGGACATTTTGACTCCTTATATAGGCAGTAATCCGCGCTTATTGTAGCGTGACCGGTATGCGGCTGATTCATTGCGCGTGCGCAACCACAGTTTCCATCCCGGGTGCCGAACACCACGACCTCACTGAGGTGCCCTCGCGCAAGGAGTTGCGCTTTCTCGACGCCGCGGCCAAGGACGTCCTGCCAGAAGACCCCACCCCGTCTTTGGCCGAGATCCAGGCCTCGCCGAATGTGGCGCACATGGGAGCGCCCGGCCGCGCCCCGCAGCAGCCCAGCGAACGCCTCCGCATCATCGTCTCCGGCTCCGACAAGGCCCTTGCCGCCGTACTCACCCGCATGATGCGCGGCGACTACCTGTGGGCCGAGGTGGCGTACGTCCCGGTGGACCCGCACTCCCCTGCCGCGGTGGGGTGGGGGCTCAGCGGCCTCACTACCGACGAGGCATGCGCGCTCGCCTGCGAGGGCCCAGTCACGCCGTCGCCGTGCGTACGCACCGATACCGGGGACGTGGTTGCGGGCGCCGCCTCGATCTACCGGGGCGAGGGTGACGAGGAATACGTCGGCGAGATAGTCGTGGACTCGCAGCGCCTGGTGTACCGCAGCGGCGAGGACGCGTCCGCCCGCTTTCACGGTCAGTTCGGGGCTCGCCTGGTGCCAACCCCTGGCGCGCCCGGCATCGCATCCACGCCGATTGTCACACCGCTGGTTTCTCACGGCCCTATCTCGAAGCGTTCGCCGGAGCAGCTCGAGCGGATGACTCGCAATCCGCTGCTGCGTCGTTTCACGCAGAGGGCGGGCGTGGCACCCGGCCAGACCGATGGTTCGCGGGTGCTCACCGGGCGCGCGCTGCAGTCCGGCGGCGAGGCAATCACGGTGGAGCTTGACGGCGTGCGCCGGCCGCGCACCGTCGAGCGGGTGACCTTTTATCGACATTTACGCGACATCCAAAGCGTGAAAATGACCCCACACGAGGATATGTGACATATTTCACACGGTAAATTCTCTACGCTCGCAGTGAGGGAGATGTTATCGCTCCGATACATTCAGCGGACACTCAGTAAGCACTCAATGTCGTTTGCGGACCACGTTTTCGCAGGTCACAGAACTGGTCTGGCGATTGTACCGACACCTTGACGATGTGTCACCCGCCTACATGTTCGATCCGCTGCGTTCGGGGTCGAACCCATTGCTTAGCACTGCACGTTTGGCAGAAGCGTCCTACGTTGGATTGTGTTCGCAACGCAGCGGAGCACACGCTCCACACAGTGCAAGCGAGACCGCCACCGCAATGCCAGCGGTCGGCGGGACACATTAGTTAGACCCCCAGAATGAAACTGCAACAAAGGAGCTTTTAAGCACCATGGCTGAGACCAATCGCATTGAAGATCTTGCAAACGCTACCGCATTCGACGTCGACGGCGACAAGGTCGGCGGCGTCAAGGACGTCTACGTCAACGACACCACCGGTCAGCCGGACTTCGTTTCCGTCAACCACGGCCTGTTCGGTGCTGGCACCTCCATCGTCCCGCTGCGCGGCCACACCCTGCGCGACGGCGAGCTGCACCTCGCGTTCCAGAAGGATCGCATCGAGGACGCGCCGGATCTCGACGAGAACGGCCACCTCACCACCGACGACCAGGATGCCTTCTACCGCCACTACGGCCTGACCGAGACCAAGGACGTCACCACCTACGACACCGGCCGCCACGCCGCAGCTGGCACTGGTGCAGGTGCGGCCGCTGGTGCCGCTGGCGCAGGTGCTGCCGCAGGCGAGCGTCGCGAGGTGGAGACCGACGCTGCCGCTGCGGGCGCTCGCACCGACGCTGCCGACAAGGACGCGATCATCCGCTCCGAGGAGCAGCTCAACGTACAGAAGGACCGCGTTGAGTCCGGCCAGGTCCGTCTGCGCAAGTACGTCGTCAACGAGACCGAGACCGTCGAGGTCCCGGTCGAGCGCGAGGAGGTTCGCGTCGTCCGCGAGCCGATTACCGACGCCGACCGCGCGAACTTCGACGGCAAGATCGGCGAGCAGGAGGCTTCCGTCACCCTGCACGAGGAGCGCGTCAACGTGTCCAAGGAGTCCGTCCCGGTAGAGAAGGTCTCCCTGGAGAAGGACACCGTCCAGGACACCGAGCGCGTCTCTGAGGAGCTGCGCAAGGAGCGCTTCGACACCGACGGCGTCGAGGGCGTTGTCGACGGCGACAAGAAGTAAATAGCCGCCGCTTTTCGTACCCGCCTGAGCTTTACTCGTGGTAAAGCTCAGGCGGGTACTTTGGTGTGTGCGAGGTCGGCGCCAGGACCGCCACCGCGGACTCCCTGGACATACCACCGGCCTCAAGCAAATCCACAATGAGCGAACGGGTCTGCGCCAAAATGGCGTAGGCGGACAGCACCGCGTTTTCCGGCAACGCGTCCATCGAAGCGCGCTGTCCCGCCACGCGCAGCTCATTGACGATACGCGGGATGGTAATCGCCTGCGCCTTGCGGGATTCGCCCCCATAGACCTCGGAAAACTCCAGGCACACCTGCGAAAGCGTGTCCAAGAGTTCAATCTGTTCCTCAGTCACCTCGTCCCTGTCCTCGCACAGCACGCGCGCACGTCGCGCCAATACACGGGTCGTACGCACGGCGTTGTCCACTGGCGGGATCACGCGTGACAGCGAGTTGATATAGCGGCGTACGCCCCACAGGAACGGGGAGATACGCGTCGACTCCTTGCCCGACTTCACGGCCGAGGCCATTCGGTCAATGTCGGTCTGCGAACCGCGGATGGATTCTAGTGCTTCGTCGATGATTTGGGGGTCGCCGTTGGAAAGCCCCGACGCGACGTCGTCAAGCACTGAGCTCAAAATGCCCATCACCTTCGAGATCTCGGCGCGCGCACCCTGCATTGGCCCCTGCGGGAGGAGCGCCAACGTGGCCATCGAGACCGCCACGCCGATGATCGCGTCGACTGTGCGGTCGAGGCCGGTGACCTCGCCACCCGGCGGCATAATCGTGGCGATCAGCACCGAGCCGATCGCCACCTGGTTGTTCACCAACTGCGATTTCGAGAGGAAAGACGCGATCAGCAGCGCCCCCGACACGATCAGCGCGATCTGCCAACCGCCCTCGCCAAGCCGGTAGAACAACAAATCGCCGACCAGCACGCCGAGGATGCAGCCGATTGCCAAATCCCACGCCTTGGTCAGCCGGTCCCCGCCGGTCATACCGATCATAATGATCACAGAAATCGGTGCGAAGAACGGGCGCTGGTGGTCAAAAATATCTTTCGCGATCCAATACGCGACGCCGGAAGCGAGGCCGATCTGCAGAATCGGCAGCATCCGCTTGCGCACACGCAGTAGGCGCGAATAGAGCGACTTATCCACCTGCTTAAGGCGCTCGCGCGTACTCATCCTCTCTTTGGCCATGCCAATACCCTAACCCCTCACCTCGTGTCCAGACACACAAAAAGCGCCGCCCCAGCGGGACGGCGCTTCGCTGACGCTCAGCGGGCCATGAGGACTACTTCGCTACAGTGTGGCCCACAGCGTGCAGGTCCTGGCAAGCCTCGATGACGCGCTCCGTCATGGAAGCCTCAGCCTTCTTCAGGTAGGAACGCGGATCGTAGGCCTTCTTGTTGCCCACCTCGCCGTCGACCTTCAGCACACCGTCGTAGTTTTCAAACATGTGCGAAGCCACCGGGCGAGTAAACGCGTACTGCGTATCGGTGTCCACGTTCATCTTCACGACGCCGTAACGCAGCGACTCCTCGATCTTCTCCTTCTCGGAGCCCGAGCCGCCGTGGAACACGAAGTCGAAGGGACGAGCGCCCTCCTCCAGGCCCAGCTTCTTCGCGGCAACCTTCTGGCCCTCGTCCAGGACCTCCGGGCGCAGCTTCACGTTGCCCGGCTTATACACGCCGTGGACGTTGCCGAAAGTGGCTGCCAGCAGGTAGCGGCCATTCTCGCCGGTGCCCAGGGCGTCGATGGTCTTTTCAAAGTCCTCCGGGGAGGTGTAGAGGTTTGCGCCGGCCTTCGCCTCAACGCCGTCCTCTTCGCCGCCGACGACGCCGATCTCTGCCTCGAGGATGATGTTGGCCTTCTTCGCCTTCGCCAGCAGCTCTTGCGCGATCTCGAGGTTCTCATCGATCGGCACCGCAGAGCCGTCCCACATGTGGGACTGGAACAGCGGCAACTCGCCGCGGTCCACGCGCTCCTGGGAGATAGCCAGCAGCGGACGCACGTACTCGTCCAGGACCTCCTTCTGGCAGTGGTCCGTGTGCAGCGCAATGTTGACGTCATAGTGCTGCGCGATCTCGTGCGCGAACGCGGCCAGCGCCTGAGCACCCGCCACCTTGTTCTTCACGCCCAAGCCGGAGCCGAACTCAGCGCCACCGAGGGAGAACTGGATGATGCCGTCAGACTCAGCCTCGGCGAAACCCTTAATCGCCGCGTTGATGGTCTCCGAGGACGTGCAGTTGATGGCGGGGAAAGCGTAGCCGCCCTTCTTTGCACTATCCAGCATCTGGTTGTAGACCTCAGGAGTAGCAATTGGCATGGGGAAAAACCTCCAAAGTTGCGGGTAGGTAGTACGTGTTCCAGTATGCCCTTTTTACAGCCCCGGTGCATTGGAAATTCGCGCCGCTGCCTCGAGCAGCATCCAACCCGAAAGCTGCACGGACAAATCGCGCTCGTCGATGCGCAAAAGCCCCACCGCTTCACTGATGCTCGCAGGACCTAACCCGTAGTTGTGCGGCAGCTTAGCGTCCTCCGTCCACTCGGCGGCGAAGACGGGCAGCCCGTCGACCTCAAGGCGGTGCTGCCACAAGGACTCGGCGGATGCGCGCACAAGGCGAGCGGCAACCCGTTTCGTCGCAATGTTTTCGCGACTGTCCTCCGGCATCCGCACCGCCACCTCCGCCAGGTAGCGCGCCAGGATCCCCTTAAAGAGGCCCCCATCGCCGTCGCCAGATTCGTACTTTGGGCTAATGATGACGCCTTGCGGGGTGGCCAGGTGCAGCGCAATCGCCTGCACGATCGCCCGGATATGGGTGATGTAGAAGACGGAGGCGTCCGCGCGCTCGGAGTTGGCAAAGGAGTCGATGGGCTCGTTGTGTGCCAGCCCCACTTCATTGCGCAGCGCCAATGCGATCTCCAGGCTCGCGCCAAGCACGGTGCCCTGGTTGTAGGTATAGATCTTTTCCACCACCTCCGGGCCGTGCATGCGCATCCGGATGCCGTCCTCCAACAGCCCGTTCTCGCGCACCAGGTTGTCAAAGATCCAGTCGAGCACCTGCCGCGACTTATCCAACCGCCCGGTGCGCGCAAACAGAATCGCCGCCGGCCCGTTCGAAGGCACGTTATAAAACATCTCCCCTCGGCGCCACGGCAGCACGCCGGTCACCGGGTCGATGCCCGCAAGCAGGTCAAACTCAAGTTGGTTCAGTGCCTTCGTGCGGCGCACCCCATCCAGTGCGAGCGCGCGGTTCCACGCCAACGCCAGCCACGCCTTATCGTCGTAATACTTGTTGGCGGTGAGCTTGCCGCCCGTGCGGTAACTGATAGCACGCAGCGTGTCCTTCACGCGGTGGCGACGCTCCATCGACGGGTCGCGCAACGCCGCGTCGACCTGACAGTCCAGGTAGTGCGCCTGCCACCAGTAGTGCCAGTGCCAGAAGAAGCGATCCTTCGCCCCCGGGGGCCAGGTCACCACAGCCAAGTTGGTCCGCGGCATCTTCCACAGCTTCTGGGCGTGCCGCTTGTGAATCGCTTGCTCAGCAAGATCGGCACGCCGTGGCCACGGCGACCCGGGTTCTGACACATCTGCTCCCAACACCTGCAACGAGTTCGTACGGTCTTTAATCTTGCCAGAGTCCGCCGGGACGTTGCAGTGATATATCCACCGATTTTTACCAGGCCTGGCGCAGGTCCGCGTGTTGGCGCACCCACGCGTGCATCGCAATGCCCGCAGCGACGCCCGCGTTAATAGAGCGAGTCGAGCCGAATTGGGCGATCGAGCACGTCATACTCGCTGCGTGCTGGGTTTCCTCCGTAATGCCGGGTCCCTCCTGGCCGAAGACGAGCACGCAGCGCTTCGGCAGCTTTGCCGTTTCCAGCGGGACGCACCCCGGGGTGTTGTCGATGGCCACGACGGGGATGTCTACTTCACTCGACCACGCTGCGAAGGCCTCGACGCTCTCGTGGTGGTGGATGTGCTGGTAGCGGTCCGTGACCATCGCACCGCGCCGATTCCACCTTTTGCGGCCGATGATGTGTACCTCCTTCGCCAAAAAGGCGTTAGCGGTGCGCACGACCGTGCCGATGTTCATGTCGTTTTCAAAATTCTCGATCGCCACGTGGAACGGGTGCCGGCGACTATCGAGCTCCGCCACAATCGCGTCCATAGACCAGTAGCGGTACGCATCGACGACGTTGCGTCGGTCGCCGTTGGCCAGTAGCTCTGGGTCCAGGCGGGCGTCGTCAGGCACGGGCCCCTCCCACGGGCCGACGCCGTGGCGGCCCTCATTCCATTCCGTGGGGCCCTTCCCCGGATCTTCAGGCAAGGTCCAGATCCTCGAGGCCGAGGAGGAAGCGGTACTCCAAGCCCGCGTCCTCGATGACCTTCGCGGCGCCGGTTGCACGGTCGACCACCGTGGCGACAGCGACGACCTCGGCACCCTCGGCACGGCAGGCCTCGACTGCGGTCAGCGGGGAGTTACCAGTCGTGGTGGTGTCCTCGACAACCAGCACCTTCTTGCCCACGATGCTCGGGCCCTCGATGCGGCGCTGCATCCCGTGCTTCTTCGCTTCCTTGCGCACCACGAAGCTGTCGATGTCGCGCCCCTCGGCGTGCATCACCGCAGTTGCCACGGGGTCCGCGCCCAGGGTCAGGCCGCCGACAGCGTCAAACTCCAGGTCTTTGGTCAACTCGCGCAGCTGTGCGCCGATCAGGCGGGAGGCCTCGTGGTGCAGGGTGGCACGGCGCAGATCCACGTAGTAGTCCGCCTCTTTGCCGGAGGACAACGTCACCTTGCCGTGGACAACCGCGAGCTCCTTGACCAGGTCTGCAAGCCGTGCTTTGTCTGCTGTGTTGCTCATCTACTCTTCCTCTTTCTCTGGTTGCTCTTGCTGCGCATCGTCGAAAATTGACGAGGGTTCCTGCGTTCGTCGCACGCGCGTGAGATCGGTGGGTTGCTCCTCCGGTGTGCCGTCTGCAATCGCGGCGACCTCATCGCCGCCGAGATCGCTGTAGTCCACCTGGCCGCGCACCGCACCGGTCACCCGGGTCGGCATCTCGAGCGGCTCGTCGGGGCGTTGTACGTGCGGCTCTTCTGGCTCCGGGCGCGCCGCCGGTCGCAGCTGCGTCTGCGCGTCCTGCGGCAGTGCCTGCTCAGGCATGTCGCGGGTGGCGAAGCCAAATTCGAGCTCGTCCGCAGTTTCCGGCGGGAGGGTCCGTGCGGCATCGGCGAGCAATGCAAGCGGAGCCAGGGTTTCGTCCCATTGCGCCGCCGCCGACGAGCGATCCATCTCGGCGAGCACCCAGTCGGACTCGAACCACGCAGCGGTGACTGCCTCCGGGAGAGAGTCCAGCGCAGTGCGCACTCGCACGTCCAAGAAGCGCTCGACCGCGCCGGCATGAGTGCCCAGCACGGTAAAGCCTTCGGCTTCTGTCACCGTGACGAGGTCAGCGGAGGAATCGGCGTGGAAACCAGCGCGTCGCATATCGACGACCACGTCACTGATCCGGCCCGTATCCATCGCAATAACGGTGACACCGCCCATGTCCATCACATGCGTCGCGTGACCGTAGATCGACCCCGAGGCAATATCTTTCGGCATCGCTCCCGAGGCCGCAGCGCCGCGCTGCCACTCACCCACGAGTTCATCGCTGTGCTTGGCAAAGCTAAACCCGTGGCCTTCTGCCCACGCCTTGCGCTCGCGCCGCGATGCGCCGGGGAATTGCAGGCCGGACTTCCGGTGCGCCCGCGGCGCGGGCTTCGGAGCGGGAGCGGGCTCGGGCTCCGGCTCAGGTTCTGGCTCCAGAACCGGCTCAGGTTCAGGAGCCGGCTCTGGTTCAGGAGCCGGCTCTGGTTCGGGTTCCGGAACTGGCTCCGGTTCAGGAGCCGGCTCCGGTTCAGGTTCGGGCTCAGGTTCGGGTGCTGGCTCCGGTTCGGGCTCCGGTTCGGGCTCCGGTTCAGGCGGGGCAACAGGTGCAACAGGTTCGGCTGCAGGGGCGGGTTCGACGGGTGCAGCCGAGTCACGGGAGGGGCGCTCGCGCGCGTCGCTAAGCCAAAGCGCAACTCCGGCTGCAATGACGAGCAGCGCTAGAACAATGAGTAAAGGTGCCATCGCGAACTGATGTTACTGCCTTGCCTTGCCTGCCCGTTACACGTCCGTGGCAACGGGGTTGGACTTCTCCGCACTCCACTGCGACCAGCCGCCCACGTAGTGCTTCACCACGGGCAGACCGACGTGCTCCATTGCAGCGATCAGCAGGGCGGAGTGGTTGCCGGAGCCGGAGTAGACGATCACCTCAGACGGGTCGACATTCTGGGTCAGGCCCACTGCGGCGAGACGATCGCGGACCTCCTCTACCGAGCGCAGCGTCCGCGTCTCCTTTTCAAACAGGTCGTAGACCGGGAGGTTCAGCGCACCGGGGATGTGGCCTGCGCGCAGGTCCAGGTTCTCTTTGCGGCCGGCGAAGCGGTCGGCCCCGCGGGCGTCGATAAGCAGGCCCTGAAACTCGCGCACTTCCGACATCTCTGCAGTTGGCATGCTTCCCGGGCGGGTCGAAACCTCGCGCCTGACCGCGGGCGAGCCCGGGCCCGCAATCGTGTGGAACCCGCGGCGATCCCAGTCCGCGAATCCACCGTCCAAGATGTGGACGCCCTCGATGCCCATCCAACGCAGCACCCACCACGCGCGCGACGCGTACAAGCCGTTGCCCTGGTCATACGCGATGATCGGACGACCGGCGCCGATGCCCCACTTGCGGATCGCCCGCTCAACCACCGCCGGCGCCGGCAGTGGGTTACGGCCGTCGCGCGAGCCTGGCAGGCCCGCGAGGTGCGCGGCCGGGTCGCAGAACTGGGAGGTCGGGATGTGCTCTGACCGATACTTGGACACGGCCTTGCCCTCCTCGGGCTCCCACAGGGACGCGAGGATGGTGTTCTTCTCGCCGGCGCGGATGCGCTGCCGGAGGTCTTCCGCGGAGACAAATACGCTCATGGCAGCCAGTGTAACCGGCGTACGCGCCCGCCACAGGCCGAAGTATCGCTACTGTTTAGGCCATGTAGCCGGGGGCCTGCTGAATCACGCCTTCCGCCTCAAGCCCATCGAGCCACTCGCGGATGCCTTCGATCGGGCAATCCGGGCCAATGCTCGCCGCAAGCATGCCGCCCGGCCCGAGCTCGACGCGGCACCCGAACGCCAGAAGGGTCTCTGCGATCTCGTGCGGCTGCTGCCCCTCCGGCAGGATGCGCATGGTCGACGCCCCGCCGCGCACCACCACGCTGTCGACGTGCCAATTGCCGCCGACGCGCACGCACTCGACGATGTCGCCGACGGCCAGCGAGACATCGACGAAGGGGACGCTCGCCACCACGAAGTGGTTCCCGCCCAGGCTGTGCGCGGCCAACTGCTCATTTTCCACCCCGGGCATCGCCACCCGGGTGAGAATCGTGGTGGGGTACTGCATGCCTCGCAGCCTACCGCGCGCGTCAAATGGGTGGGTCGATATTTACACGGGGGTAGACTACTCGAGTGACGAGTTACCTAGCACCTACAAAGAAGGTCCGGGTCGCTGACCTGGTACAGAAGAAAGCAGCCGGAGAAAAGTGGGCGATGCTTACCGCCTACGACTACTCCACCGCCCGCGCGTTCGCCCAGGCCGGGATCGAGTGCATCCTGGTCGGCGACTCCGCCGCCAACGTGGTCTACGGCTACGAGACCACCAACCAGGTCTCGGTCGACGAGATGGTCTACCTCGGCGCCGCGGTGGTCCGCGGAGCCGGCAACGCCCTGGTCATCCTCGACCTGCCTTTCGGCAGCTACGAGGCGAGCGACGAGCAATGCGTCCGTACCGCCACCGACATGGTGCGCCGCACGGGCGCGCATATGGTCAAGCTCGAGGGCGGCGTGCGCATCGCCCCTCGCATCCGCGCGCTGAAAAACGCAGGTCTTTCGGTGTGCGCGCACGTCGGGTTCACCCCGCAGTCCGTCGACAGCTTGAGCGGCTTCAAGGTGCAGGGCCGCGATGACTCCGCCGCGCAATTGCTTGCCGACGTCAACGCCGTCGCCGACGCCGGCGCCGACCTCGTCGTCTTCGAGATGGTGCCGGCCGCGCTCGCTGCGAAGCTCACGCGAGATTGCCCCATCCCCACCGTCGGCATCGGCGCGGGCCCGGATACCGACGCGCAGGTTCTGGTCTGGCACGACATGGCTGACCTGCCCGAAGGCGACCACCGGGCGCGCTTCGTCCACCGCTTCGGCACCATCGGCGCCGATCTCACCGCCGCAGCCGCCGCCTACAAACGAGCGGTGCACTCCGGCGAGTTCCCGGCTTCAGAGCATACTTTCTAGCCGACTTGGATCGGTGCGTTGTCCAACAGCCGGGTGGAACCGACCTTGGCCGCGACCAGGAGGCGGGCCTCGCCGGTGAAACCGGCGGGGAGTTCGCCGAGGTCCGGCGTGGTGGCGACGAGGTAGTCGAGGGTAAGGCCGGGTGTGGCGTCGAGAAGCGAGCGGGCTTGCTCGAGACTGCCGGTAGCAAGCGCCCTGGACAGCGCGAGCGCCGTTTCACGCTCGGCGGCGCTGAGGTAACGGTTGCGCGAGGACAGGGCGAGTCCGTCGGCGTCGCGCACAATTGGGCAGCCGTGGATGCGCACCGGCATGTGCAGGTCCTCGACCATCTGACGGATGAGCGCGAGCTGCTGGTAGTCCTTCTCGCCGAAGAACGCGTCCGTGGCACCCGTGAGGGCGAAGAGCTTCGCCACCACCGTGAGCACGCCGGCGAAGTGCGTCGGCCGGGTCGCGCCCTCCAGCACCTGTCCAAGCGGGCCCGGGTGGATGGTCGTGCGCGGACCGTGCGGGTACATCGTCTCCGGGGAGGGGGCGAACACGGCCTCCACGCCCTCCGCCTTCAGCTTTTCCACGTCCTCGGCGAGTGTGCGCGGGTACGCGTCCAGGTCTTCGCCCGGCGCGAACTGCAGCGGGTTGACGAAGATACTCACCACCACCGGGTTGCCTAGGGATTTTGCGTGTTTGACCAGGGCGAGGTGGCCGTCGTGGAGCGCCCCCATCGTGGGGACCAGGGAGACGGGGGCGGTTCCAATGGCGCCGGCGAGTGCTTCGGGAGTGTGAACGAGGTGTGTCATGTAGATGATTATGGAACGTGCCAAGCAACTACGGGGATTTCTGCAGGTGCAAGGTGACGCCCGTCTCGCGCATCATCTCAAATGTGTCGGCTGTATCCACCCCCATCGCCAAACAGGCATCCGGGATAAGAATCCTTTTCCGTGAGTGTGGTTGTGAGCGCTCATGGGTTACCAACGTATGTTGATGCTCACGAGCGTAAGCAACGAGAAGATAATCAGCGTGGTTACCTACAAAAGCTTGGATGGCCTCTGCCCGGTATGACCCTGAATAGGCCCACTGAGAAAGCGGCTGGAAATGCTTCGTCGTTGGCTGATCAATCGCCCTAAAGAAACCAGGATTTGCGCGTGTCCACTCAGCGAGCTCATCATTGCCCTGTAGGAGTTCATCCCGGACGGCTTCGATGCTGCACACTAAGTCCTGCCGATACGCATCCTCGAGCCAATCCCAGAACCCAGGCGCGAGGTCGAAAGCGTAATACCGGTTCTTGGCCTCGATGAGGATGTTGGCGTCGAGCAGGAACATCACGCAACCCCCAATTCCTCTGCAAGATTCTCAAACGTTGCGTGTTTCTTCGTGCCGAGCAACTGGTATGCATCCCGGTACGCGGTGGAACCCTCCAATGCGCTCGCTATGACCGCTCGAGAGAAACTGCGACTGAGGCGCAGGGGCTGGGTGTAGTAATAGTTGCCACCGCCATCGCTGCGTCGCCCGTCCAAAAAAGACATGACACGCTGCTTCTCTGCTTCATACGCCTCGATGTATTCATCCCAAGTAAGAGCCTTGGCATCAAAAAGACGTTTGAGAATGACCAGCGTACTGACGCGGTAGGTCCTAGCAAGGCGTTCCAACTCATCGACGCTCACGACGCCCTGGAACTCCTCAACCAAAGCATGCAACGGAACAAGGACCTCTGCAGCGACCTGATTGCACCAGAGTTCAGCTTTAGGGCCGTCTTTAGCTGTCATGGCGGCATCCGAGAGTGCGCTGCCGCCTAACCAAATGTGTGCCAGCTCGTGAATGAGTGTGAAGATCTGGGCTGCCTTGGTGTCCGCTCTGTTGACAAAAATCAGCGGGGCAAGAGGGTCCGCCAAAGCAAATCCTCGGAACTCGCTAGGATCTAATTTCCGATGCGGATCGGAACCAACGACACCACTCACCATGACCAAAACGCCGACAGCCTCGATCCGGTCAATCAACTGACGTAAAGCATGCTCCCAATTCGGGAAAGTGGCACGTTCATCAAGGCCAAAATCTAACGCGCCCCGAATCTCGCTCGCGACTTCTTCAACTGGCTCCTCCACTGTGGCAGCACCAACGAAAGAGACTTCGTCGAACCCGTTTATCAAGGCATGTTCGCGATACCAGTCTTGGCGCTGCTGGCACTGGTAGATCGTGTCAAGGAGATCTGCCGAGGGTTGCTGAACCCCAACGTTGCCCAACGTCCTCATATCCGGGATTGGAACCGCTTCTACCGGCGGCTCCGGAAGAAAAAGCAGCCCCAAAGGCGTATGAGTAGCGTTTGCAAATTTTTCTAATTGCTTAAGTGTGGGACGTTCCTCTTGAGAGAGCCATACGTCAAGCTTCGGAGCACGGCGAACAGTAGTGTCCTCATCCCAGCCGCTCCGTCGAACGGCCCACCGAAGAACCTCTGGAGCAACATCCACCCGCACTACCATTCCGCTCACCTCCACCGACCTTCTGGATCGACCTATGTAGGCATCATCATACGTTTCTTTGACGCTCGTACACGGGGTCGTCCGTACCGGGTCTAAATGGAGCTAGCTCCGTTTGGGGTTTTGGACGGAACGCGACCTGCGGTTTTACACACTCACCGCACGCAAATGGAGCTAGCTCCATGTAGACGAACGCCGGGTAGCCAGCCAGGCGGTGACCGGACAACCGACCAACACCCAACCGGAAGCCGCCCGGCCTCGCCCCTACGCCGCGTCGACGGTGAGGTTTTCACCGCCCTCGGCCACATCCACGTTGACGGTGTCACCGTCGCGCACGTAGCCGGCAAGCAGCGCCTTCGCGAGCCGGTCGCCGATGGCCTGCTGGATCAGGCGGCGCAGCGGGCGCGCGCCGTAGGCCGGGTCGTAGCCGCGCTCGGCCAGCCATGCCTTCGCCGCATCCGAGACGTGGAGCGTGAGGCGTCGAGAAGCCAGCCGGTCAGCCAGGGCGCCAAGCTGGATGTCCACGATGCCCACCAGCTGTTCGGCCGAGAGGGCGTCGAAGACGACGACGTCGTCGAGGCGGTTGATGAACTCGGGCTTGAAGTGGTGCTTCACCGCGTCCATGATCTGCTCGCGGGTGCCGCCGGCGCCCAGGTTGGAGGTCAGGATGACCACCGTGTTGCGGAAGTCCACGGTGCGGCCCTGGCCATCGGTGAGGCGACCTTCGTCCAGGACTTGCAGCAGGATGTCAAAGACGTCCTGGTGGGCCTTCTCGACCTCGTCGAAAAGCACGAGCGAGTACGGGCGACGGCGGACTGCCTCGGTGAGCTGGCCGCCAGCGTCGTAGCCGACGTAGCCCGGAGGGGCACCGACCAGCCGGGAGACGGAGTGCTTCTCGCCGTACTCGGACATGTCGATGCGGACCATGGCCGTCTCATCGTCGAAGAGGAACTCCGAGAGCGCCTTGGCAAGCTCCGTCTTGCCCACGCCCGTAGGGCCGAGGAAGAGGAAGGAGCCGATCGGGCGGTTCGGGTCGGCCACACCGGCGCGGGAGCGGCGCACTGCATCCGAGACCGCGTTGACCGCGTCCTTCTGCCCGACGACGCGGCCGGCCAGGATCTCCTCCATGTGCAGGAGCTTCTCGGTCTCGCCCTGCATCATCTTGCCGGCGGGAATGCCCGTCCAGGAAGAGACGACCTCCGCGATCACGTCCGGGGTGACCTCCTCGGTGAGCATCGTCTTCTGGGTCTCGTTGGCGCTCGATTCGGCGTCCGCAACCTGCTTTTCCAGCTCCGGAATGCGCCCGTAGCGCAGCTCGGAGACCTTGGCGTAGTCGCCTTCACGCTCCGCGATCTCGGACTCGTTACGCAGCCGCTCCAGCTCCTCCTTGGCGGACTGCACCTTGTCAATCTCTGCCTTCTCGTTCGACCAGCGCGTCTTCAGCTCGCCGAGCTTCTCCCGCTGGTCCGCGAGTTCCTGGCGTAGATCCTGCAGGCGCTGCTGGGAGGCAGCATCCGATTCCTTCTGCAGGGCGATCTCCTCGATCTCGAGTCGGCGCACAACGCGCTCGAGCTCGTCGATCTCCTGCGGGGAGGAGTCGATCTCCATGCGCAGGCGCGAGCCGGCCTCGTCGACCAGGTCGATCGCTTTGTCCGGCAGGAAGCGGTTGGTGATGTAACGGTTGGACAGCTCCGCCGCAGACACCAGCGCGGAGTCCTGGATCCGCACGCCGTGGTGCACCTCGTAGCGCTCCTTCAGCCCGCGCAGGATGCCGATGGTGTCCTCCACCGTCGGCTCGCCAACGTAGACCTGCTGGAAACGGCGCTCGAGCGCGGCGTCCTTCTCAATGTGCTGGCGGTACTCGTTGAGCGTGGTGGCACCAACGAGGCGCAGCTCGCCGCGGGCCAACATCGGCTTAATCATGTTGCCCGCATCCATCACGCCCTCGCCGCTGGCGCCGGCGCCGACGATGGTGTGCAGCTCGTCGATAAAGGTGATGATCTCGCCCTCAGCCGAGGTGATCTCATCCAGCACAGCCTTGAGCCGCTCCTCGAACTCACCACGGTACTTCGCACCCGCGACCATCGAGCCCAGGTCCAGGGAGATCAGGGTCTTGCCCTTCAGCGACTCCGGGACATCGCCCGCGACGATGCGGCGGGCCAGGCCCTCGACGATCGCGGTCTTGCCCACGCCGGGCTCGCCGATCAGGACCGGGTTGTTCTTCGTGCGGCGGCTGAGCACCTGCACGACGCGGCGGATTTCAGAATCACGCCCGATCACCGGGTCGATCTTGCCCTCGCGAGCACGCGCGGTGAGGTCCGTGGAGTACTTCTCCAGCGCCTGGAACTGATCCTCCGGCGCCTCGGTGGTGACCTTCTTGTTGCCGCGGACGGATTGGAAGGCTGCCTTAATCGCATCAAAGGTGGCACCGCGCTTAGTCAACAGCTCTGCCGCCTCATCCTTGCCGCGGGCGATGCCGGCGAGGAGGACTTCGGTGGACACGTATTCGTCGCCAAGCTGCCCGGCAAGCTCCTGCGATGCATTGAGCGCGTTGAGCGCATCGCGGTTGAAGTTGGGGTTGGCCATGTTCTGGCCCTCCGCCTTGGGGTAACCGGCGACGAGCTCGCCTGCCTCGCGCGCGACCGTATCCGGATCAACGCCCGTGGCCTTGAGCACGGGGGCGGCGATGCCGTCTTCCTGCGTAAGAATTGCCTGAAGCAGGTGCGCCGGACGAATATCCGGGTTGCCTGCCGCAGACGCCTTCTGCAGCGCCTGCTGGATTGCCTCCTGCGTCTTCGTTGTGGGGGTAAAGGATGCCATGATGCATCCTCCTTTCCGTGTGCGTTTATGTGAGGTATCTATTTCCCGTTTTACCCGGGTCACTCTCTATAACGCACCGGAAGTTGAGTCTGTTCCACTCAACCCTCGCGAGTTTTCGACGGCACCTCCCGCACCGGCACCCACTTCGAGCTAAACGCCAAGATGACCACGCCCACCGCGATGGCAAAAGAGACCCAGCCAAACCCAGTGACAAAGCCGGCGATGACGGCGATCGGGGCGAGAATGGTCATGCCGATCTCGAAGGGCGCGAAGCCGACGTAGGCCACGCCGTACTCGTTGAGTGTGCCGGACTTCAGCTTCGGGTCCACCATCTTCAGTAGCGCGATACCGGTTGCCACCGCGGCGGTGGCCCAGCCCCAGCCGAAGATGCCGCGCTCCAGCCAATTCTCACCGAAGAACAGCGGACCGGCCCACAGCATCCAAACCACGCAGAAAATGGTGCCGAGGACGAACAGGAGCAGCAGCGCCTGCCAGTAGCCAGCCAGCGCGGCGGGCACGATCGAGGCGATACCAAAGGCAATCATATAGTCGGTGGCCGCGCCGGAAATGGTGGTGATCGTGTCGCGGTCGAGGTAGTTCGACCTGCCCACCGCCTTCAGCAGGCCACGGCCGATCAGGCCCACCACAAAGGACATGGCGAACAGCGGGATCGAGACGTTTTCCCACTGCCCCTTGATCAGCTGGTTGAGCATGTAGGCGATAAGCACGGTAAACACGACGAACCCACCGTGCAGCGCAAGCGGCTCAATCGAGGACGGGTTGGTAGTCGCCCGACCAATCGAGGGACGCTCGTCCTCCTTCGCGATGTAGCCAGTGCGCAGCTCCTGCGGCAGATCGCCGCGCAACTGGCCCGCCTTGCCCTTGCGGATACCCCAGTTCGCCACGATGACACCGCCAACGATGGCAACGAGCGTGCCCACCGTCGCCGCAGTAAAGCCAATCGACGAGGCGTTTTCCACCCCGATGCCCTCCAGCGAGGAGCCGACAGCCGCGGCAGTACCGAAGCCGCCGACAAAACCGACGGGCAGCATCATGCCGAACCAGGGCTCGGTGTCGAACAGCGGCGCAAACAGGTACAGGCCGAGTAGGATAAACAGCCCCCACTGCCCCATGAACATCGACGTGGAGTACGCCCACATGTTGCGCGCGCCGGAAGCCACCGACCCGCCGAGCTCCATCGAGTACGCCATCGAGGCGAAAACCACCGCGATCAGCAATGTCGTGTACGTGCCCACGTGCTCGGACCAGTTGATCAGCCCAAGCACTTCCTGCCCCAGGACCAGCCCGATGAGCCCGGCGGTGATCGGCGCTGGCAAAAGGAGCGCCTGGAGCACCTTGAGCTTGTTGCGCAGCACGTTGCCGACGATGAGCAGCAACGAAATCCAGCCAATGTCTGTCAGCATTGTGTAGGGCGTAAATTCCACCGCTACCCACCTTTCTCTTCGCTGTTTCTACAGTCACATTACTCTGTTAATTATGACCTCCTTCCGCTCCAGCGCCAACGAAGCCGCTCACGCTTTGCTTCACGACGAATCGCTGTCCCGCTCTACCCTCTGGACCCACTTCGTCGCCGCATTCCCGGAAGCGCCGGGACTGTTTCCCGTCGGTGTGACTGAGGTTCCGCACGAAATGGTGTGCATTCCCGCCAAGGCGCTCAGCCGCGCGGCGGGCAATATCGACGCGTGCGCGAACTCGCCGTGGGTGTTCGATGCCTCTCATACCTCGGCACCGGGCGATGAGGACCTCGCCGTCTCAGAGCAGGACCAGGAAGCACTCGACGGGGTCGTACGCGAGGGCCTACGCACCTGGGCCCTGCAGCTGCGCCGCACGGGCTTCCCCGCCTCCGAGTTCCCGCGCGCCGCCCAGATTTACATCGACGTGCTTACGGAGCTGCTTGGCCACCCTGTCGACGACGAGTTGGCAGACGCGATCCACCGGGGCGCGAGCACCATGCAGGAAGCGAGTGAAAAGGCCGACCTCGACGGCATTCCCCCGGCGTCTGCCGCTCAGGTGATGTCGGTGACGGAGGCGTCGGCAAGCGCGGGGAGCGCGAGCGCTACCGCGACCCGCATTGTGCGTTTGGAGGCGGGCACCCCGATCGAGTACGCGGCCGGCCAGGTCATCCCCGTCATGCAGGCCAACCGCCAAGGGGTGTGGCACTCGCTGGCTCCCGCGCTGCCTCCGAACGAGCTGGGTCAGCTGGAGTTCCACGTGCGCGACGAATTGGACGTTGAGGTGGGCGACCACGTCACCCTCGGCACCGCCTATGGGCCGGTTCCGTTCCCAGCAGACGACGCTGCCGCAGCCTCGCGCGAGCGCGTTGTACTCGTCGCCGACGGCACCGGCCTGGCTGCGGCCAAGGCGATGCTCTTCGAGCTCATGGAGCGCGAGCACAAACCGCAGGTGGAGCTGATAATCGGGGTCGAGCACGAGGACGAGTTCTACGATCTGCCGACCATCGCCGCGCTCGCCTCGAGCGCTGCCGCCCGCGATTGGCTCACGGTCACCTGCGTTGCTGAGCAGGTCATGGACCCGGAAAGCGCGGAGGCACCCGCGGTGTGCGACGGGCTGCGCCGCGTGTGGGTGGGCCTGGAGACCCTGGTGTCCGCGACCGGCACCTGGTGGGGCCGCCGTCTCATCCTCTGCGGTTCGACCGCTCGCTGCACGCTCTTGTCCGACGCGCTCCGCGAGGCCGGTGCGCCGGCGCCGCTGGTGATTGCCCCCGACGCCGAACCCGAATGGTTCGACGCGAAGCTGGCCTAGCACCCCTTAACCGTCGTCGAGCGCGTTGTATTCGGCGAGGGTAAGGGCAGTATCCTCGCGTTTCGGTCGCCGATAATTCACCGACACGTGCCTGGTCCCGTCGGGAAAGACGAAGTGGTAATCCGGCCCGTCAGCTTTGATCTGGATGAACTCGTCCGAGACGAGCGAGTGGCACGCCGAGCAGAGCGGAATGAGGTTATCCAGATCGGTGGATCCCCCTGCTGCCCAGTCGTGGACATGGTGGAGCTCGATGAACTTGGAGTGATTGCATCCGGGCATCGCGCATTTACCGCCCCACATGGTCATCATCGCGTTCACCTGGCCGTCAGTGGCCAAGCGCGACGCGCGCGACGTATTGATAATCAGCCCATCTTCGTTCACCGTGTTGATGCGCACCACCGCATTGGCCACCGCGTGGGCCACGCTTGTCGACGCCGCGCTCCCGCCCACCGGCAGATACGCCCCTCCGTCGACGGTAGTGACGATGTTGACGTGCGCGCCCGGGGTACGCAGCGGGTTTTTCGGCCGTGAACGCACGATATTGACCATGCCCATGAAAGCCGCGAGCATCACCCTGCCGGTGGGCGTGCCGAACCCCGAGGAGGTTGGCAACGCATCCAGGGTTTCGTCGACAGCGTCGCGCTCAACGACGTCTTGCAAGTCGACGTCGTGGTAGGCCAGCTCGCCAATTTTGAGCGCCGCGGCGACCTGCGCTCCTTCCAGTGGGCTGAGATCCGCCCAGAGACCGAAGCGACCGTTCTTACGCTCGGCGATACGCACGTACGACCTCGGTTTCGCCTTGGCCTGGTCGTCCTCGTCGTCGCGCTCAAGCAGGGCGAGTTCGGCTTCGAGTTGATGGTAGGTGTAGTCCCTCGCCATGTCGACCAACAGTTGCTCGTCGTTCTTGGCCAGGTACGGCATCAGCAGTCGGACCTTGGAGTAGTTCACTACCCCGTCGGCGAAGGCTCCGGCGAGCAGGCCGTGGCGGGTCAATTTCCGAGCGACGCGGACGTATTCGTGCGCGGTAGTTTGCGAGATGCCGAGACGGCGGATCAACCAGCCGGCGGTCGTTTTCGCGCCGCACTTGGGGGCGAGGCGCAGCGAGTCGAAAACACCGATGTCATAGAGAAGGCGCGCTTTGTGGCGCGTGATACCGCCGAAGGTTGCTTCGATTCGATCAGCAATGGCTTGCACCTCCTCTTGCCCGATTATTTTTTCGAATTGCGTCGACGGGGAGCGGTGGAGCTTCAGGTCATCGGTGGTACCGGTTGGAGTAGTCATTGCTGCAGGTTTCCTTGTGGGTTTAGGTGGGCGTGTGATGTTTGAAAAGAAAGCCTAACATCACGCCAGAACATGGTTACTACCTGCGCTTTTCGAAGATTTTATGACCCTTTATAGCAAGTATGTTTGTGCAAGAATTTCGCTCCAATTAGATGAGCGAAAACTGCGCATTGCGCAGTTTTTTAAGGGAGCATTCACGAAAACCAGTAGTGGGCGAACGTATGTACACAATTCGCCCGAAAACTGCGCATTGCGCAGTTTTTTAAGGAAGGGGTTCGGCGCTAACGCATGATCGTCGAAGCCTCGATCTCGACCACCGGCAGGGCCTTGCGCGTCTCGGCGACACGCCCGAGATCTATGTCGACGATGAGCGTTTCCGGCCCGTAGCCCGCTTCGGCCACCACGGTGCCGTCGGGTGCGGTCACCACGGAGTGTCCGATACCGGTGGGCCCCGATTCCTGCCCTGCCTTTTCCAAAAAGTCGGGGCGCGCCTGGCCGGCGGCCGCAATGAATGCGCCGGAATCGAGCGCACGGGCGCGGGCCAAAAGCCGCCACTGCTCGAGCTTGCCTTCGCCGTCGGCCCAGCTCGTCGGCACGACGATCACCTCAGCGCCGCGTCGCGCGAGCTCGCGGAACTGCTCCGGGAAACGAATGTCAAAGCACACCGCAACGCCAACCTTCGTTCCCCCATGCTCGAAGAGCAGCAGCTCATCACCAGGACGGACGGTGTCGGATTCGCGATAATTGAAGGCATCGTACGTGTGGATCTTGTCGTAGCCCGTATGCACGTCCGCGCCAGTGACCAGCGCGGTATTGAACACCCGGTGGATCGTCTTCCCCTCGACCTCGCGCGTATCGGCAGGGCGGAAGGTCCCAGCAACGATAGTGGTCCCGGTTTCCTTCGCCAGCGCGGCAAGCTGCGTTGCAAACTCGCCATCAAGGCCCGCCGCCTGCGTGTCCAGGCGGCCCTGGCCGAAAGCCTGGCTCGTTGCCTCGGGGAGCACGATCAGCGTCGCCCCTTCGGCTGCAGCGGCGCGGATCAGCGGGGCAATAAGCGCCACATTGTCACGCACGGAGGGGCCGGTGGTGGTCTGGATGCACGCGAGTTTCATGCCCCAACCCTGCCATAACTCAACTAGGCGCGGCAGAGCCTTGCACAAATGCAATTCGTATATTACGGTTGCGCCATGACAGTTTTAGTTATTTCAGAAGAGACCACCAACGAAGCTCGTAGACACATTCCACACGCCTCGAACTATCCTCCTATCCCCCTCAGCCCATCACGCACCGCACACGCATTGACAGACACGCACGCGGAACTTACACAGGGCATCCACCGCACCGTGCACGCGATAGCCACACACCTCGGATCAGTCGCCGACTTCGCCGACACCACCTGCCGCCTCGACGCCGAACTCGCCCGAAAGCTCACATATGCATAGCGCGACCTACCAACCGGCCCTTATTACCGCGCAGCTTCGAGGTGCGGTGTGGGAGTTGGGGCGGGTGCGTGGAGACGTCGACAAGCAATTGCGTAACGCTGAATATGCCGTGCACGCGCTGCGCGCCTCTGGCTTTGCCGGCCCCGCCGCCGACGCCGCAGTAGCCCGGCTCCACACGCAGCAGGACGCACTGCGCGGGCACGAAGCGGAGCTTGCACGCATCAGCACCATCCTCGACACCACCGCTGAAGTGCACGAACTGCTGGACCGCTTTGCCGAGCTCGCGGCGCGCTACGGCCACTACCGGCTGATCCTCTGGCTCAACCAACTGTCTTTCGCACTCGACGAGGCGGCGGGCGACGCGCTGCGCACGAATATTCCACAACATACGATCGACGAGCTTTTCCACCACCCCAACGAATCAGTCGATGAGCTGCACGCGCGTCACATCGCCACCGTGCCCGCAACGACTCGCCGCGCCATCGAAGACCACGGCGCCACAATCCTCGAGGCCGGGCCTGCAAGCACCACCGCAATGGTCGGCGATACGCACGCGCCAACGCGGATCATCACCATGGTCGCTGGCACGCACACGGGCAAACCGGAGGACCTGGGCGGTGAGCTCGACAAAGCGCAGCGTATCGCCGCACGCACGGGTGCCGCGGTCGTGGTCTGGCAGGGCTACGGCCCGCCCGCCAACCTCCCCGACGCCGGCATCCAAACCCCGGCCCGCCGCGGCGCAGGCAACCTCTCGCGCTTCCAGGCCGCGCTCGACGAGCGCTTCCCCGACGCGCAAAAGACCCTCGTCGCGCACAGTTACGGCACGCTCGTGCCCACCAGGGCGGCATCCGAGGGCGGGCTGCTTGTCGACGACCTGTGGCTCGTCGGCAGCGCTGGAGTCGCCGGCGACAGCGTCGACGATCTCACACTCGCCGGCCCAGACTCCCAGGTCTACGTCGTCGACTCACCCGAGGACATCATCCTCGTCTTACGCTCCGGGCCCGCCGCGGCGCTCGGGGCCTCACCGGCGCACCCAAGCTACGGTGCTATCGAAATTGAGGGAGTGACCGGCAGCCATACCGACTACTTCACAGACCCGGTGTTCCTGTCAGCCTTAGCACAAGCAGCCCAAAACACTGGCCAAGAAACGTAGCATGATTGGCAATTGCGTGATCGATCACCAGAGGAGAGGTTTATGGCTGAAAATTTTGCACAAGCGTTAGTTTCCAAACTCGAAGCACTCGGTATTAAGCGTATTTACGGGCTGGTCGGCGACTCACTGAACCCGCTGTCCGATGCCGTACGCCAGAGCGAAATCGAGTGGGTTCACGTGCGCAACGAAGAGGCCGCAGCCTTCGCCGCCGGCGCGGACGCGCTTGCCACCGACGAGCTCGCCGTCTGCGGCGCGTCCTGCGGGCCGGGCAACACCCACTTCGTCCAAGGCCTGTTCGAGGCACACCGCAACGGCTCGAAGCTTCTGGCCATCGCCTCGCACATCCCCACGATTGAAATCGGCTCCTCCTTCTTCCAGGAGACGCACCCCGAGCTGCTCTTCCAGGAGTGCTCCTCCTACTGCGAGGTCGTGCACAACGCGGAGCAGGGCATGCGCGTGTTCCACAACGCCGTGCAGAACACGCTGGCAGGCGAAGGCGTCTCCGTGATGGTCGTGCCTGGCGACGTCTTCGCTGCGGACGCCCCGGAGGGGCCGTTGAGCGCCGACTCCGTCTACGCCACCGGCAAGAACAAGCGCGTCTACCCGGATCCGCACGAGGCCGCGCGCCTGGTCGAGGCGATCAACAAGGCCGACAAGGTCACGCTGTTCTGCGGCTACGGCGCGCGCGACGCCCGCGACGAGGTCTTCGCGCTCGCGGAGAAGATCAAGGCCCCCATCGGCCACTCCTTCCGCGGCAAGATGTACTTCGAGTACGACAATCCCTTCGACGTGGGCATGTCCGGGCTGCTCGGCTACGGTGCCTGCCTTGACGCGATGGAAGAGTCTGACCTGTTCATCATGGTGGGTACCGACTTCCCCTACACCGACTGGCTGCCGGACGAGAACGTCGCGCAGATCGACATCGACGGCGCGCACATCGGCCGTCGCACGAAGGTGGACTACCCGGTTGTCGGCGATGTACAGAGCGTGATCGAGAACATCCTTCCCCACGTGGAAGAGAAGACGGACCGCGCCTTCTTGGACAAAATGCTCAAGCGCCACTACCAGCTGCTCGACCACGTGGTGAAGAGCTACACCTCGGAGGCCTTCGAGTCGAAGAAGCCAATTCACCCCGAGCTGGCTGCCTCCGTGCTGGACAAGCTTGCCGACGATGACGCCTACTTCACCGTCGATACCGGCATGTGCAACGTGTGGTCTTCGCGCTACCTCACCCCCAACGGCAAGCGCGACGAAGCTGCGTCCTTCCTCCACGGCACCATGGCCAACGCCCTGCCGATGGCCATCGGCGTGCAGGCCGCGCAGCCCGACCGCCAGGTGATCTCCTGGTCCGGCGACGGCGGACTCGGCATGCTCATGGGCGAGCTGCTCACCATCAAGCTGCACCAGCTGCCGGTGAAGG
>ERZ1673749.792-NODE-792-length-29027-cov-86.991026_pt1 | contig 29027 bp, 28 predicted proteins | sample MGYA00580204_ERZ1673749 | MGnify/ENA primary metagenome ERZ1673749 (study PRJEB41218, sample SAMN15661745) | gut metagenome | host: Homo sapiens | place: Canada: London | collected 2015-08-20/2019-03-30 | study: EMG produced TPA metagenomics assembly of...
GGTGCCTGCTGGCGCCCGTCTAAAAGGGGGTACCCTAAAATTGGAAACTTACTTAATTAGTCACAAAACCGTTCCGGATTTTGTGCTTTAATTCAACATAACAGCATCTTCCAAATATTCCTGCTGTTTGCGGGCTTTTCCGTTGTTTCAGGAACGGGCATAAAGTTACTCCGTTTAATGTCCACCCTTGCGCACTGTGGCGGCAAGCCGCCACCCCGACCACCACCCCTTAGTTACTCCTGCCTTTCCCGGTTTCCGGCAGGGTTTCCGACTTCTTGCGGGTTTCCTGTTCCTGCGGGCTGCGCCTGGCGGCGTGCCCGGCTGACTGTTTGCACCCTGCGGACAGTCTTTGCAGAATATCGGAGATTCCCAGCGGTCGGCTTCGCCGTCCGCTTCACGAAGCGGGGCAGACGCCCCGCCGAAAAGTTACGGACAAAAGAAATTCGTGACAATTGCCCGAATATCACAAATTTCCTCTGCCAACAAACATATATAACTATATCTACCAAGTATACAGGTGACAACCAGCCACTAAAAAGCCTATCTTTACATCTGTAAACCAACACTATAATTATGTATACCAACATGCACCAACAAAACAACTGCCAAAGTTTGACCAACCGTAGCTACGGTTTCAAAGAACTGGCCGTTCTCTATTTCCCGAATATTGCACCTGCGTCCGCTTCTATCCGCCTCAAACAGTGGATAAAGGACGACACCGAACTACTCGAAGCATTGCAAGAAACAAACTACCAGTTAAGTAACCGCATCCTCACCCCCAAACAAAAGGAACTGATAACCATCTCTTTCGGCTCACCCTTTTAAACCCTAGCGCAGCAGCTCCTACGGCTACAGCCCGAACCCTCTTCGCTAGGGGAACGCCCTGCGGCAAGGGGGAAGAGCACTTCCCCCGACAAGCGTCTCCCCCAAAGGGGGACGGAAGGGGGGTAGAACAAGAATACACAACTAAAAATCATCCACATAATCACCCACAAAAAACAATGATTAAACAAAGAAACATCACCCTGATTGTGGTGCACTGCACCGCATCCCGTTGCACAAGCAACCTCACCCCGGAAGCCCTCGACTCCATGCACAAACGCCAAGGCTTTGCCGAATGTGGCTATCACTATTACATCACCAAAGACGGAACAATACATCACATGCGCGACATCACCCATGTCGGCGCCCACGCCAAAGGCTACAACACTCCGTCGATAGGAGTTGCCTACGAAGGAGGCCTGGACGCTTCCGGACATGCCGCCGATACCCGCACCGACGCACAAAAACAAAGCCTTGAAACCCTTCTCCGCTTCCTGCTGCTCACCTACCACGGAGCAAAGATTTGCGGTCACCGCGACCTCTCGCCCGACCTCAACCACAACGGTACCATAGAACCCTGCGAGTACATCAAACAATGCCCCTGCTTCTGTGTCTCCGTCGAATACGGGTATTTAGCAGTGAACGGTGAGTGATGAACACGTAGATATACGCACGAAAGCGCAGCCACTAATCGGTAACCATTAACCGTTCATCGCTCTCTTCTACCTTTGCGGGAAACAATTAAAAAGGAGGTCATTATGAAACCATTTTGGAGAACGACGTTGAAGGTATTGAAAGTTATCGGTAAAATTTTTGTTTGGCTCACCGGGGCAGACAGTCCCGTGAAAGACGATGAAAGGAGAAACGATTAAGGAGTAAACTTTACGATCGGAGTGAAAACCCCTGTTTGGAGGGCTGCGGAATACAAACCGCAGCCCTTTTTTCATGTACATAATCGTATGATGAAACACGTATCATCACAGATAAGAACATACGTCCGCACGCCCACGCACGTATATGTAGATTTGCAACATTATTAATCATTAAAACACTAATTAACATGGCAATTACAATCAAACCCGCTTTGCGCAAGAATCCGCAGGACAAAGCCGCTGCAGCAAAATACTATGCGCAGGTAGTGCTCGCTCCAGAAATGAAACAAAAACAAATCGTTGACCAGATCGCAGACCGTTGTACACTGACCGGCTCTGACATCAAGGCAGTTCTTGACGCATTGATGGTCGTTATCAAGCGCAACCTCGCAAACGGTTCACCCGTCCGCCTGGGAGATCTCGGTTCATTCCGTCCTTCCGTTTCCGGTAAAGGCACCGAGGATGCCAGCAAGTGTGGAGCAAGCAGTGTGAAAAAAGCACGTGTTATCTATGTTCCTTCTGCCGAAATCAAGGAAGCCGTTTCAATGTATTCTTTCTCCAAGGCAGGAGCAAGCGCAGCGAACGAAGATGGCGAAGGAGGAGATGAGAAACCAAATCCGAAACCTGACGAAGGCGGCGGAGAAGCTCCAGACCCGGCAGCTTAAACAATGACCGGTAACGAAGAAAACGCCTGCTAGCGCATTATCCTCGTTCCGTACATCGCAAACAAACCAAGGAAAAAGCCCGATGAATGAGAAATCATTTCACCGGGCTTTTCATTTGCGGGTATTTGGTGAACGGAATATGCTTCTGAAAGTCTCATAGAAAACATCAGGAGTTTTTCAAAAAACGTCTGACGAAATAAAAAAAACGTCTGATGAATTTTTGAAAACATCTCGAAGGGTTTCAAGTACGTTTTTGCTTCTTTTCCGGCTGTTTTCGGGAGTTTTTACGTTTTATTCCCGTATGGTTCTATCCGTAAATAAACAGAATGACACAGACAGAAACGCAATTATCTATAAAGTGACGGGAAAGTATAAATGATAAGTTTGCTGTTTTACAGCGTATTTTTCCTCTTTTCTTCTACAAAGATAGGTCACGGCCGTCCGTCAGTCAAGAACCGCTACGCTATTTCAGATAAAAATATCCTGCGCTCCTACGTCGTGCGGTATTTTTATCTGAAATTTCTTGTCTGCCGTTCATCCATGCCCTTGGAGAGGTAGATGAAAAAAGGAAAAAAATGTGTTCCTGTGCAGTGTGGGGCGGATAAAAGCATGTATTAGTCTTAGGCCCAATATCCGCCGAAGTGATTGTGCCTGGTTACTTTGTCTAACTTCAATTGCTTGCGGCGAAACTTGTTGATTGCCCGTTTGAGCGATTTACGTCCCGATGTGCTGCAGTTCTTTTTTTTCATTCGGCATTGGTAGCAACGGCAGATACCAATACCTGTATGTGATTCTTTCATTTCTATTCTGTTTAATATAAGTTTTGAGAACTTACGTTTTTTACTATTTTATTTTGTGACATTTGCCCGATTGTCACGGATTTGTTATTTGCACTCTTCGGCGGGGCGCTTCGCCCCGCTTCATGGAGCGGACGGCGAAGCCGACCGCCGGGAATTTCCAATGTTCCGAAAGGTGTAAACAGTTAGCCGGGCACGCCGCCAGGCGCAACCCGCAGGAAGCACCCGCAACAGGTCAGAAAACCGCACGGCCCGGGAGTGGCAGAAGTAACTAAGGGGCGGTGGTCGGGGTGGTGGCGTTTCCACTCCGCATGGCTTTTTTCGCCTGGGGGCGGAAAAATAAAACAATCCATATTAAACATAACCACGCATTATGCACCCGACTTGCCTGAATGGCAAGGCGTGTGGGCATAATGACCCGTTATGTTTAATATCGCTACCCCTTTGTTTTTCTGCCGGTCTCTTTTTGGGTGTCCCCCAAAAAGGAAGGCGGAAGGAAAACAATTGCTGTCACGGCGCACGCAGCATCACGTCTGCACGCGCCCGAAGGACGACGAAGGGTGCTTACTTCCACAATACAAACCCACTCAACCGTAAACCCGGGAACCCCGCACCGCAGGGCTGCACTCCTGGCTAACACTTCCGTTCCTGTTGTCAGACGAAAAGAGGTAGCGGATTCTCGCCTTAGTCCCGGCAGCAAGTGCCGGGCGGAGCGAAACCGCACTGGGCATCACAGCTGTCACCCGTTCCGCAGGGGATACCCTTCCGCAAGGGTTTCCACCGCATAGGCTGTCGCCTGTAGTCCGGCTATACCGGGGTGTGAGCGGAAGCCGGAGCCGTATGCGTCAGGCGGTAGTAACTTCCGTAATCACCCACTTGGCAAGCCTCGACTGTTATACACCGGAGCAACTTTTGGGGAGACTTCCCCCAAGAATGTTCCATAGAAACACTGTCAGAGGGCGGCTTTCTTTGCGCCAGTCCGACGGCTACGGGAAAGCAAGGAAAGCGGCACGGTGCACAGAAACACTGAACGTCCGAGAAACGCTGCCGGTGAAGGAATGTTCCGATTAAACACTGACGGAGTGCTGCTGCGGGGGACGGGGCTGTGTGGGCGGCGGTATTCCCGCTGCACGCATTGCCACGAACCACACGGCGGCACGGTGAGCAGTCAGACGATAAGCCACTCGCGAAAGTAATCCGCTTGGTTCGGCACTTGCCTATTACCTTCACTTGCTATCACATACCTGTCGGGATCCCGGCTCCATCAACTTGATATCCCCGTTAATTGCTAGCAAATTAGTTGCTCCGGAACGAACCGGGAACAAGAATCCGCTAGCACTTTTACGCAGCTCGAGCACACGATCCGGAAACATCTGCTAGCAAATATTTCATTGGCCAAGATCTTCCGGAGCGTATTTTGCTAGCAATCGTTTCCCCTACTCTTTCTCCATGCCCGCTTTCTCCAACTTGTCGAGTGCCGACAGAAAACCCCGCACGGCTTCGCCCTGCTCCCGGTACTTTCGTTTCAGCTCTCCGTGTTCCTTCGCTTCCTGCTTGTAGTGGGTACAGAAACGGGGGTATTCCTTGACGACGTATTTAATCGCTTCGCTCCCGCTCTTCTTCCCAATGATGTCTTTGAGTATCTCCAGTTGGGCGGCTTCTTCGGCTGTCAGTCGCAAGGTGATCGTGCTTACTTTTTCGCTCATAACCACCCACCCCCCTTCTCTCCGGAGACGGACGGTTCCAGCGAATCGGTGACTTCCCCGGCTTCTGTCCCGGCGCGCCCCACTTCCACTTCCGCCTCTTGTTTCCGGTTCATCACTTCCGCCCGCCGGTATGCTTCCGCATACGTCTGGCAGTGTATTCCGTATCTCTCGATAGTGACGCCCGCGGCTGTCACTTCGTGCGCCACGCACCACCCTGTACGCATTTTGCGGGGGTAATACAGTGGCGTCTTGTTTTTATCTTCACTCATAACCGTGTGGCTTACGCCGTTTTTTGCAATTCGTTTTTTTTCACTTTTTTCAGCCGTGACCTGATGAAGCAGCTCACCGAGAGAATCCGCCCTTTCGATCGTCGTATTTCCCGTATCACTTCCTGCAGGACGTCTTCTTTGCCTTTCGCCTCTTCGCATAGTTCGTCCATGTCGTAACTCGGCACGCCGATACCCGACAGCATCTGCCTGACGTTATGAACGCCCTCTTTCACTTCATCCGTATGTTCTTCCATCATCTGCAGGCGTCCCGTCTTCACCAGTCCCCACAGGGCGGGCAACACATCTCCGGTGAACGAATAACGTCCGCCGCTCGCCTTCAACTCTTCAATCAGTTGCCATATCGGGCTGTCGTCCATGGCAATATTTTCTATCATCAGAACCTTACGGACATCTCCCTTCGAACACCCCAGATTGTAGCACGTTTCACCCAGCCGCTGCAACTTCAAACGGTAATCTTCAGAATGTTCCGGACGTTTCCCGCAGGATTCTGCGGAAACATTTCCCCTATTCCCGTCCGGAGAGAGTGAAACTTTATCCTCCTCATCCCTTGCCGGCGGAATAGTCCGGGGGATAGAGGGGGAATTTTCTTTACTCTCCTTTTCTTTGTGCCGTTTTTCCGCAGAATTCCGCGGAGTTTCCGGAGTTTCCGCAGAACTCTGCGGAATAATGGCGCCAGAAGATATTCCGGCAGCGGTTGCAGTCTCTTTTCCGGTACTGGCCGCAGTCTCTCTCTGGGCATCTATTTGGGGAGAACCATAAACAGCTTCTCCTGTTTTCGTCTCGATTTCCTGACCGGAGAAAAGAGGTAGTGGCGCAGGTAACGGCGCACTATCCATGCCGGATGGCGCATCTTGTATCTCGACAAGCCGTATGTCTTCGGGCAGTACTATTTTTTTCTTGGCTCTCCGGCAGATTTCAAGGTATCGCTGCTGAATATCCACAGAAGTAAGTACATGATTCGTATGCCAGGTGATGGTGTCGAACAACTCCACTTCCGTGCAATATTCAATGATTTTTTCTACCCGTTGCTCTTCAATGCCCCAGTATTCGGAAACATCAAAAAGCTGGTCGTCCGTGAAACGGATATAACAGCCTTCAACCCGGTATATCTCGTTTTGGATATACTGGTACACTGCATACCCTTCGCAGCCGTACCGCTTCTTCAGGCGTTTTACCTTGATGTCCTGAAAGCGGTCGGTTTCCGCCTGATAATATGATAATCCTGTTTTTGCCATTTTCGCTAGATTCTTCTACTGTAATTGGATGCGAGGTAATTCATGATTTCTTCTTTGCTGTAGAGAAATATCCCACCCAGTTTGTAGAATGGGATTGCGTGCTCCGCACGCATGTTCCTTAACGTTGAGTTGCTGATGTTGAGCAATTTGCATACATCCGTGGAGCGGATGAACACGGCATCTTCCGGAACAGTTTCGAGTGTGACGGGTTCCACGGGTTTGTACTTCGGTTTTCCGGTGGCTTTCTCCTTTTGGGGTTCCACGACTGCTTTTTCAGATTCCTTTTCAGGTTTCACGATTCTCATGCTGTTGGTTTCTGTTTTCATGATTTTGTTTTTTATGTGAGTTAATTATCAGGGGTTAACCGGCTGTTTATCCATGCAGGTGAAAGCTACCCGGTCGAGGTCTTTCAGTTGGCTGCTGTCGAGGGCGTAGATGGTTTTTATAATCCACCCTTTCAGAACGATTTCCCGGTGTCCTTCCCTGTTGGCGTAGTGATGCAGCGCACGGGTGACTGCTTCCTTCATTTCCTGTCCGGAAATGAGGTTCTTCTCGTATGCTATCATGCTATCGACAGCTTTCTGCTCCAGTTCTTCCTGGCTGATGGTTGCGGTTGTTTTCATCCGTTTACGGCTTTATTATCGGGTGATTTTTGAGATTCCTTTCTGGTGTACAATTCTTTGAGAGCCGCCATGTCGTCCATGACTTTCGTGTCCAGAATCTTAGCGTAGATTTGCGTCGTCTTGATGCTGGTATGTCCCAACATTTTTGACACAGTTTCAATCGGTATGCCGTGAGACAGGGTGATAGTGGTGGCAAAAGTGTGTCGGGCCATGTGGAAGGTAATATTTTTCTCTACTCCCGCTTCCTTGGCCACTTTTTTCAGGTATCGGTTTGCCACCTGGTTGGGCGGTACCGGGAATACATGATTAGTCCGTTTTCCTTTGTGGTATGCTTCATACCTCTTTAATATACAGACAGCAGGTTGCAATAAAGGCAGCATGGCGTGTATGTCCGTTTTCTGACGATAGTAGTTCAGCCACAAGCTTTTGTCGATACCGACATTTATATTTTCATTCGTCAGGTTACTGATGTCGACAAATGACAGCCCGGTGTAGACAGCAAATACAAACACGTCCCTCACGATGGAGAGGTTGACGGGCAAAGGGACTTCCTCGATGCTCTTCAGTTCCTTTTCGGACAGGAATCCTCTTTCTACTTTCGTTTTCTTGGCGTTGAGCAGGCAGACAGGGTTCCGGCTTATCCATTCGTTTTGCAGGGCGACATTCATCACCTTTTTGAAACGCTGGATATGCTTCAATGCACCATTGACAGCGCATACGGTCTCCCCTTCCCTCTTATAGCCTTGCAGATAGGCGTAAAACTCATAAACGAAAGCTTTGTCAATGGCGGTCAAATCATAGTCAGAGACATGGTATTTGATACGTATAAAGTTGAGCAGGTGTTTCTTCGTTACGTGATAGCCGACAAATGTACTGGCACGGAGATTTTTCTTCTCCATGATTTCATGGTAATCAAACAGTGTGCTGATGGTAGAGAACTCATTATCCTGTGTCTGAAACATGAGTTTGAAGTTCTCAATGTTGAGAGGGTAGTTTTTCTGTCTGATTTTGGTAACGGTATCTTCGATCGTGATTTTCAAATCTTCGATATACCGGTTGGCTTCTTTGTCATTGGCGGTCTTACCAAGTGACTTTTGCGCAACTGCCGACCATGATTCAGACCGTAGGTATAGTTTCGTGGGAATTTCGTATCTTTGTCCCGAAATCGTAACCCGACATGAAAGAGGTGACAGTTTTTCATTCGTTCTTCCTTTCCTTATCCAGAAAAGAACATTGAAAGTTTGCTTTTTTTGGCTCATCGTTATTTTTTTTTGAGAACCACTCAAAAAAATATCAAAAAAGAGCATTCGTGTCACCGAATTAGCCACCGAATTAGCGTCAACTTTTTTCGGATGGTATTTGTCAAAGCACAAAAAAACCCGCTAAAATTGCATTTTTAGCGGGTTTTTGTCAGTAAAAAGCTGGTGTTTTGTTGGGCTACCTGGATTCGAACCAGGAATGACAGGACCAGAATCTGTAGTGTTACCATTACACCATAGCCCAATGATTTTCGTTTGCGGGTGCAAAGATACAAATATTTTGGGAATTCAAAACAAATCCGATATTTTTTTTGCAAAAATGTCCAAATAAGCTTTCCAAACAAAAGTATCTCCACTAAAAAACACAAAAATTGAGGGATAACTTTCTTGTATCCAATAAATCAGCGTATATTTGTCAAAAATATCACGTTTATTATCAGAAACAAAGGGTCACCTTTTTTTGTTATAAACAAATAGAGAACATGAATTATTAATCCCAATTACAGGAATGAACGATACTAAAGTATTAATTGAAAAAATAAAAGAAGGAATTCAAGAGAAAAAAGGTAAAAAGATAGTCGTTGCCGATTTAACCAGCATAGAAGATACCATCTGTAAATATTTCGTTATCTGTCAGGGAAATTCTCCCAGTCAAGTGAGTGCAATAGTAGATTCAATCAAGGAATTTACACGCAAAGGTGCGGACAGCAAGCCTTATGCAATCGACGGACTCCGAAATGCAGAATGGGTAGCTATGGACTATGCCGATGTATTGGTACACGTTTTTTTGCCGGAGACAAGAGCTTTTTATAATCTTGAGCACCTCTGGGCAGATGCCAAACTTACTCAAATCCCCGATCTAGACTAATTAATGATTATGGACAATAATAATAGCAATAATAACAATAGCAATAAACCTAACAATAAGGTTAATATGCCCAAGTTCAACCTGAACTGGATGTATATGATTATTGCCCTTATGCTTCTCGGCCTCTGGTGGGGCAGTGATTCAAAAGGAGCAGGAAGCAAAGCTGTAACTTACAGCGAGTTTCAGGACTATGTAAAAAAGGGTTATGTCAGCAAAGTATTGGGTTATGAAGATAAATCAATCGAAGCTTTCCTCAAACCGACTGCCGTAGGGGCTGTTTTTGGAGCCGACTCTACCAAGGTGGGACGCAACCCTGTCATTACAAGTAGAACCCCGTCTACCGATAAACTGGAAGAGTTTTTGCAGGCAGAAAAGGAAGCCGGTCATTTTGACGGTTCATCCGACTATCCGCCCAAATCGGATATTTTCCCCGCAATTCTGATTCAGGTACTCCCGCTTGTCTTGCTGGTTGCGTTATGGATATTCTTCATGCGCCGTATGAGCGGAGGCGGCAGTGGTGGCCCCGGCGGCGTATTTAATGTAGGAAAATCAAAAGCCCAGCTTTTTGAAAAAGGCGGAGCCATCAAGATTACATTTAAAGATGTAGCGGGGCTGGCCGAAGCAAAACAAGAAGTGGAGGAAATCGTAGAGTTCTTAAAGGAACCGCAGAAATATACGGATTTGGGAGGTAAGATACCCAAGGGAGCATTGCTGGTAGGCCCTCCGGGAACCGGTAAAACATTGCTTGCCAAAGCTGTGGCCGGCGAAGCGAATGTACCTTTCTTCTCATTGGCTGGTTCCGACTTCGTGGAAATGTTTGTGGGTGTAGGTGCATCCCGTGTTCGCGACTTGTTTAAACAGGCTAAAGAAAAAGCTCCCTGTATCGTCTTTATTGATGAGATTGATGCCGTAGGACGTGCCCGTGGCAAGAACCCTGCAATGGGAGGAAATGACGAACGCGAAAACACATTGAATCAGTTGCTGACAGAAATGGACGGCTTCGGTTCCAATAGCGGTGTGATTATCCTTGCTGCTACCAACCGTGTAGACGTACTCGACAAGGCACTGCTCCGCGCAGGACGTTTTGACCGTCAGATACACGTGGACCTGCCCGACTTGAACGAACGTAAAGAAGTATTTGGCGTGCATTTGCGCCCGATTAAAATAGACGATAGTGTAGATGTGGACTTGCTGGCACGTCAGACACCGGGATTCTCGGGTGCGGATATTGCCAATGTCTGCAATGAGGCTGCACTGATCGCTGCCCGCCACGGAAAGAAATTCGTAAGCAAGCAGGACTTCCTGGATGCGGTAGACCGCATCATCGGTGGTCTGGAAAAGAAAACCAAGATTACAACGGAAGCAGAAAGACGCTCTATCGCTTTGCATGAAGCAGGACACGCCTCTATCTCCTGGTTGTTGGAATATGCCAACCCATTGATTAAAGTTACAATCGTTCCTCGCGGACGTGCATTAGGAGCTGCCTGGTATCTGCCGGAAGAACGTCAGATCACTACCAAGGAGCAGATGCTGGACGAAATGTGTGCTACTTTGGGAGGACGCGCCGCTGAAGATTTATTCCTCGGCCGCATCTCAACAGGTGCCATGAACGACCTGGAAAGGGTGACTAAGCAGGCATACGGCATGATTGCTTATTTAGGTATGAGCGACAAGCTGCCGAACTTATGTTATTACAACAACGATGAATATTCTTTCAACCGTCCATACAGCGAAAAGACAGCCGAATTGATTGACGAAGAAGTCAAGAGAATGGTAAACGAGCAGTATGACCGTGCCAAGAGAATTCTGTCGGAGAATAAAGAAGGACACAACGAACTGACGCAATTACTGATTGACAAAGAAGTAATCTTCGCGGAAGACGTTGAACGCATCTTCGGTAAACGCCCTTGGGCTTCCCGTTCGGAAGAAATCATGGCTGCTAAAGAAAGCCAGGATGCCGCAAGAGCTGAAAGGGAACTTGCCCAAAAGTTAAAAGAAGAAAAAGAAATCAAAGAAGAAGAAGCTGAAAATACTGCAGAGGAGCAAGCCCCCATTGACACCAAAGTTGCCGCAGCAGGTAACAAGGTTACAGTGGAAGGCAAAGTTACCGTAGAGGGTAAGTCCAATGGAGAAGAACAAGCTAACGGGTCCAACTAATTAAAACGAATAGATTTTGATTAACAATTTCATAAAACGAGCTATTACGGGTGTACTCTTCGTTGCCATCTTGGTAGGGTGCATCCTTTATGACGCATTCAGTTTTGGCATTCTGTTCACCGTTATCAGTGCACTGACTATTTATGAGTTTGCACAGTTGGTAAATATGCGCGCAGAAGGAGTCAAGATAAACAAGACCATTAATATGCTCGGCGGGGCTTATTTATTCCTCGCAATCATGGGATTCTGCATTGATGCAGCCGATTCGAAAATATTCATCCCGTATGTGCTTTTATTGCTTTACATGATGATTAGCGAGTTGTATCTGAAAAAGGAGAACCCGGTACTTAACTGGGCTTATTCGATGCTTAGCCAACTTTATATCGGTCTGCCTTTTGCTTTGCTGAATGTATTGGCTTTCCATAATGATCCGGCATCGGAATTCAGTAGCATAAGCTATAATCCGATTCTACCGTTATCCATCTTTATTTTCCTTTGGCTGAATGATACGGGTGCTTATTGCATCGGGTCACTGATAGGCAAACACCGACTCTTTGAACGCATCTCTCCCAAGAAATCATGGGAAGGCTCTATCGGCGGCGGAGTTGTAGCAATCGGAGTATCTTTTATACTTGCTCACTACTTCCCATTTATGTCAATGATGGAATGGGCAGGACTGGCATTGGTAGTGGTTATATTCGGTACATGGGGCGACCTGACGGAGTCATTGCTAAAACGCCAATTGCACGTAAAGGATTCGGGAAATATTCTTCCGGGACATGGAGGGATGCTCGATCGGTTTGATAGTTCTTTGATGGCCATACCGGCAGCAGTCGTTTACCTATATGCATTAACGTGGTCCTAACAGGAGTTTTTCTCATCGATTAGAATTGCACACAATACAAAAGGTCGGGAACTTCGATAGAAGTATCCCGACCTTTTTCACACACAGTAAATCATAGTTAGGTTATCGGATCGAAGAAGTGGAGTGTACATCCTTCGCAGCTTCCGGCACACCTACCGGATGATCCAGATCAAGAACGATCACTCTTCCTTCTCCATGTTCTCTTGAATTTATAGTCACTTTAAAACCTTTCATTGTTGATTCGGCATCTTTTTCCGTTGGGAAGAACTTTTCCAGATTATAAGAAACTCGTCCCCATCCCCAATAGTCAGTCACATCCTCATACGTGTTATAACGCAGTTCCAAATGTACGTAACCATCTTCAGCGACATTCAATGTTCCCGGTTCTGACGGTTCTCCCGTTTCTATCTTATTTTGCACAAGGCTGATACGATGTTTCTCCGAGCGAGGCAGTTCCTGACGGAAAATTACATTCAGAAATTTTCCTCCCAACCACATGTCACCCTGATAAATCAGGATAGGATCATTACCGAATTCCACCGCTTCTTCCTCTGTGGTCATATCTTCCACTTCCTTTGTCAACAATTCCTGTACACCTTCCATCTTTACCTGAACTCCTTTTCCTCCTTCCATGTCATACAAAGGATTGAAAAAGGCCACCACACGTTCACCGTCCACCGGTTTAAACCAAGGTATGGAAGTAGCAACCGGATCAATCAATCCCCAACGATCACCTTCCAAATAGTAACCTCCTCCACCGGTTGCCCGAACGGTCGCCCAGTCCCAGCTGAAATCTCCGATAGAATAACCATCATCATCACATGATTGCAACATTGGCACTAATGCCAATAACAACATTCCTAAAAGCCACTTAATTTTTTTCATATCTTTTTCCTTTCTTTTTTTAGTCTTCTGCTTAATAAATAAAAAAGCCGTGCAATTACTGCATCGGCTTTACGTTTATTCAGAAAAAGAAAGTTATTTTTTCAACAAGCGCAGCATTTCACGAGCTGCATGACGGGGAGCACCGGCAGGTCCCAACCGTTCCGCCACATATTCATATCCCAAAAGCATTTCATTTCTATATGCTTCATTTTCAATGATATTTTTCAATTCATTTTGCATATTCTTCACGGTCATCGTATCCGCCACCAACTCTTTTACCACTTCACGGTCGGCAATCAGATTAACCAACGAAATAAATTTCACGGTCAAGATATGACGCCGCAAGAAGGAAACCACTTTCCCTATCGGAGTGTGATAACAAACGACTTGGGGAACACAGAACAATGCCGTTTCAAGAGTAGCCGTGCCTGAAGTGACCAACGCCACATCTGCGTGTTGCAACAAACGATAGGTTTGATCGAAAATGATTTTCACTTTCGACTCTCCTACATATTTTTTATAATATTCAGGAGCAATGGCAGGAGCACCCGCCAGAACAAGCTGATAATCGGGAAAAGCAGAAGCAGCCTTCAACATATCTGGTAGATTATCTTTGATTTCCTGTTTCCGGCTACCTGCAAGAAGAGCTATTACCGGTTTTTCTTCCAGTTGATTCTCCGCAATAAACTGATCCTTATTTTTCGGATGAGCTTTCTGATAAGCCACCACCTCATCCACGGTAGGATTTCCAACATAGTGGATGGGGTATTGATGCTTTCCTTCGAAGAACTCTACTTCAAAAGGAAGAATGGAGAAAAGTTCGTCTACATCTCGTTTTATATTCTTGATGCGATACTCTTTCCAGGCCCATATCTTCGGAGAAATATAATAATAAACCGGGATCTGTGTCTTTGCATGGACAAACTTGGCTATATCCAGATTGAATCCCGGATAGTCCACCAGAATAACAACATTCGGTTGCCAGGAAACAATGTCTTCTTTACAACGCTTCATATTTGCAAAGATAGTGCGCAGATGGAGCAACACGGGAATAAAACCCATGTATGCCAGTTCTTTATAATGTTTCACCATCGTTCCTCCGACGGCAGCCATCAAATCACCTCCGAAAAACCGGAAATCAGCCTGCGGATCTTTTGCCTTTAAGGCAGCCATCAGATGAGAAGCGTGCAAGTCGCCGGAAGCTTCGCCGACAATCAGATAATACTTCATAATAGTTGATAGTTAACTAAACCATTTGTTAAGTTCATCCATAAAGTGATAAGCTGTCACATCAACCGTGGTCGGAGTGATAGCAACATAGCCATTTGCCAAAGCCCAATGATCGTTCCTCTCATTTTCAAGTTCGTGATCGGTAAATTCACCGGTCAACCAGAAATAATTCGGATCGTTCAGACGGGGACAGGCAGCCCATTCGTTCGTCCAACGACCTTTTGCCTGTTCACAGATTTTGATTCCTTTGATATCGGTCGTATCCGGGAAGTTTACGTTCAGACAGGTTAAAGGAGGAAGTCCTTTTTCCAGTACCATGGCGGCAATACTGCGAATATAAGGTCCGGTAGCTTCAAAATCGGCATCGGGTGCATGATTGCACAAAGAGAAGCCTATAGAAGGGATTCCATTCAAACAGCCTTCGAATACCACTCCCATTGTGCCGGAATAATGCACGTTAGTGGCAGAGTTGTCTCCATGATTGATACCGCCGACTACCAAGTCCGGTGTCCGGTCGAGCACTGTGTTCCGTGCCAATTTGATACAATCGGTCGGTGTTCCCGAACATTTATAAACAGTTAAACCTACTTCTTTCTTTACTAACTGGTAATGAACAGGCTGCGTCACCGTCAGCGCACAACCACTGCCCGAGCGCGGAGCATCAGGTGCCATTACCACAATATCTCCCAAAGGGCGAAGAAACTTCACCAGTTCATTAATCCCTTTAGCCATCACGCCATCGTCATTTGAAACAAGTATCAACGGCTTTTCATTTTCCATATCTTCAATCCTTTCCTTTTTTATATTCGCACAAAAGTAACAAAAAGAAGCCGTACCGCCAAACACCTCCCTACATCAGATCGAAAAGTCTCTTTCCGCCCCACTCCTACCCGTTTACAAATCTTAATCTTCTGCAAGCGAGCAAAAAAAGAAATAGATATCCAATATAAATATGTATATTTGCAAGCTCGTTAAAGAGAAAAGAAGATGATGAACCTGTTGAAGTTTTGTAACCGTTTCGTCCGACAGTTATTAACAAAACAGGCGACTTATCAACAGAAATTGCAAAGTTTCTCTTTTTTCGTAGGCGCTCTAAGGATTTATCACTTATTTCGCTGCCAATAAATTTAGAGAATATGGGAAAAATTATTGCTTTGGCCAATCAAAAAGGCGGTGTAGGAAAGACAACGACTACGATTAATCTCGCAGCTTCACTTGCTACACTGGAAAAAAAGGTACTCGTGATAGATGCCGACCCGCAAGCTAATGCCTCTTCCGGTCTGGGAGTAGACATCAAGCAGTCGGAATGCACTATCTATGAATGTATTATTGACAGAGCCAACGTACAGGACGCTATCCTTGATACGGAGATTGATTCTTTGAAAGTAATCTCTTCGCACATCAATCTCGTAGGAGCAGAGATTGAAATGCTGAACCTCCCAAACCGAGAAAAGATACTAAAAGAAGTACTCACGCCTTTGAAGAAAGAATATGACTATATCCTGATAGACTGTTCGCCTTCATTAGGACTGATCACGATCAATGCCCTGACGGCAGCCGACTCCGTGATTATCCCCGTTCAAGCTGAATATTTTGCTCTTGAAGGTATCAGCAAATTGTTGAATACCATCAAAATCATCAAGTCGAAACTGAATCCGGCTTTAGAAATCGAAGGTTTCTTACTGACAATGTATGACTCCCGTCTGCGTCAGGCTAATCAGATTTACGACGAAGTGAAACGTCATTTCCAGGAACTGGTGTTCAACACCGTTATTCAACGAAATGTGAAATTGAGCGAGGCTCCCAGCTACGGTGTCCCGACCATCCTTTACGATGCGGAATCTACCGGCGCCAAAAATCACCTGGCCCTTGCTAAAGAGATTATCAACCGAAATAAATAAAAGAAAGAAGAAGATATGGCAACACAAAAAAGAAATGCATTAGGACGTGGTCTCGACGCCTTGCTCTCAATGGATGATGTGAAAACCGAAGGGTCTTCTTCCATTAATGAAATAGAGCTGGCAAAGATTACTGTCAATCCCAACCAGCCCCGCCGTGAGTTTGACGAAACAGCATTGCAGGAACTGGCTGATTCCATTGCGGAAATCGGTATCATCCAACCTATTACCTTACGCAAACTCTCGGACGATGAGTATCAGATCATCGCGGGAGAACGTCGTTATCGTGCATCACAAAGAGCAGGACTGAAAACGATCCCTGCTTATATACGCACTGCCGACGACGAAAACATGATGGAAATGGCGCTGATTGAAAATATCCAGCGTGAAGACCTGAATGCCGTAGAAATCGCACTTGCCTACCAGCATCTGCTCGATCAGTACGAACTGACACAGGAACGTCTTAGCGAACGTATCGGAAAGAAACGAACGACGATCGCCAACTACCTGCGCTTACTGAAATTGCCGGCTCCGATACAGATGGCCCTGCAAAACAAGCAGTTGGACATGGGACATGCCCGTGCACTGATTTCATTAGGCGACCCTAAACTACAAGTTAAAATATTCGAAGAAATACAAGAACACGGATATTCAGTCCGCAAAGTAGAAGAAATTGTTAAATCATTAAGCGAAGGAGAAGCTGTGAAAAGCGGCACACGGAAAATAACACCCAAACGTGGTAAACTTCCTGAAGAATTCAACTTATTGAAGCAACAACTCTCCGGCTTTTTCAACACCAAGGTACAACTCACCTGCTCTGAAAAGGGAAAAGGCAAGATCAGTATTCCTTTCGGGAACGAGGAGGAACTGGAACGTATCATGGAAATCTTCGATACGCTAAAGAAGTAAATGACAAGAAAAAGTAAGAAATATCAGTTACTAGTCAGCGCCCTGCTTCTCTGTTTTTTACAGGTGGCAGGGATTGATGTGTATGCACAATCCACAGTTACTCCGGCACGGAAAGATACAACAATCATACAGCGAGAAGCGCCGAAAGCCCGTGCACGAAGGCATCGTGATCCGATTATACAAGACTCGGTGAAGAAGGATTCTATCCAAATCATACCATCCAAAGAACTTCCGGCCATCGACAGTTTGTCAGCTGCTAAAATACAGATAGCGGACAGCTTGGATGCAGCCAACAAGAAAGAGCTGAAAAAGATAGAGCAACCTGCCTCCATTGTTGTAAAGACCGACACTGTGCCGCCACCTGCTCAAGATATCAACAAGAAAATATTTATCCCGAATCCGACCAAAGCAACGTGGCTGGCAGTCGTATTCCCCGGTGGAGGACAGATTTACAACCGTAAATACTGGAAATTACCTATTATATATGGAGGATTTGCGGGTTGTGCTTACGCCTTAAGTTGGAACGGTAAGATGTACAAAGACTATTCGCAAGCCTATCTGGACATTATGGACAGCAATCCGAATACGAAAAGTTACGAAGATTTGTTGCCCCCGAACTCCACTTATAATGAGGAGCAGCTAAAAAACACACTAAAAAGAAGAAAAGATATGTTCCGTCGTTATCGGGACCTTAGTATATTTGCTTTTATCGGAGTTTACCTGATCTCTATCATCGACGCTTATGTAGATGCAGAGTTGTCTAACTTCGATATAACCCCCGACTTGAGTATGAAAGTAGAACCGGCTGTAATCGACAATAACAACCAGTTCCGCTCCAACAGTTTTAAAAACAAGTCGGTTGGTCTGCAATGCGTATTACGATTTTAAAAAACACAATTTAGATTGATCTTATTATTGAAGCATGAAGAAATTAGTTAACTATTGTTCGATTATTTTTCTTTTACTAGTGGCCACGTCGCAGGTAAAAGCGCAAAGTGTAGATGTAGTGATTCGTGAAAATGGAACTGAACGCAAAGAAAGCATCGACCTGCCTAAAAGTATGACTTATCCACTTGACAGTCTATTGAATGACTGGAAAGCTAAAAATTATATTGATTTAGGCAAGGATTGCAGTACGGCTGAAATCAATCCTTTATTCAGTGACTCTGTCTATATCGACCGCTTGTCACGCATCCCGGCCATCATGGAAATGCCTTATAATGATATTATCCGCAAATTCATCGATATGTATGCAGGACGCTTGCGCAATCAGGTTTCTTTCATGCTAAGTGCCTGCAACTTCTATATGCCGATCTTTGAAGAAGCACTGGATGCATACGGACTTCCACTGGAACTAAGATATCTGCCGATTATCGAATCTGCGTTGAACCCATCAGCCGTATCACGTGCAGGTGCTTCCGGTCTGTGGCAATTTATGATTGGTACAGGTAAGATCTATGGTTTGGAATCAAACAGCCTGGTAGATGAACGCCGTGACCCGATTAAAGCGACTTGGGCTGCCGCACGTTACCTCAAAGAAATGTATGATATCTATGGAGACTGGAACCTGGTAATTGCTGCTTATAACTGTGGCCCCGGTACAATCAATAAGGCAATCCGCCGTGCCAATGGCGAAACTGATTATTGGAAAATCTACAATTATCTGCCTAAAGAAACACGTGGCTATGTGCCTGCCTTTATCGCTGCCAACTATGTGATGACTTACTACTGCGATCACAATATCTGCCCGATGGAAACTAATATTCCGGCAAGTACTGACACAGTGCAAGTAAACAAAAATCTGCACTTCGAACAAATCGCTGACCTTTGTAATGTACCTCTGGATCAGATCAAGAGTCTGAATCCGCAATATAAGAAGCAAATGATTCCGGGTGACAGCAAACCTTATACGTTAAGACTGCCTATTGACGCGATCAGTACTTTTATCGATAAGCAAGATACGATTTATACGCATCGTGCCGATGAGTTGTTCCGCAACCGGAAAACCGTTGCTGTAAAGGATATTACACCTGCAACCCGCAAAACGACATCAGCAGTTGCCGGTAAGGGAAATCTGACCTATTATACAATAAAAAGTGGAGACACTTTATCCACTATTGCCAGAAAGTATGGTGTCACAATTAAGGATATACAAAGGTGGAATGGAATGTCTAGCACTAAAATTGCAGCAGGAAAACGATTGAAAATATACAAATAAATAACTTCCTGCTTGCATCGTTCGGAAATTTGCTTATTTTTGCAGAACTAAGCAAGTGAAAGGATAACAATTATGGATAATCTGGCCCCCAAAGAAATAGCTGACGAAGAGATGATTAATCAGGCGTTCCACGAACTACTGAATGATTATCTCAATACTAAGCATCGCAAAAAAGTTGAAATCATTACGAAGGCTTTCAACTTTGCCAATCAGGCGCATAAAGGTATCAAACGCCGTTCGGGCGAACCTTATATTATGCACCCGATTGCCGTTGCCAGCATTGTATGCAATGAAATAGGTCTCGGTTCCACTTCTATATGTGCAGCCTTGCTGCATGATGTGGTAGAGGACACTGATTACACAGTGGAAGACATCGAGAATATCTTTGGTCCGAAGATCGCCCAGATTGTGGACGGACTGACTAAAATATCCGGTGGAATCTTCGGTGACCGCGCTTCGGCACAGGCAGAGAACTTCAAGAAGTTGCTGCTCACCATGTCGAACGACATCCGGGTCATTCTTATCAAGATAGCAGACCGCTTGCACAACATGCGTACCCTTGGTTCCATGTTACCCAACAAGCAATATAAGATTGCAGGCGAAACGCTTTACATCTATGCTCCACTTGCCAACCGCTTGGGGCTTTATAAGATAAAAACGGAGCTTGAGAATCTAAGCTTCAAATATGAACATCCCGAAGAATATGCGGAAATAGAAGAGAAGTTGAATGCTACTGCCGCTGAACGTGACAAGGTTTTCAACGACTTCACGGCCCCGATTCGTACCCAACTGGATAAGATGGGATTGAAATACCGGATACTTGCCCGTGTAAAATCAATCTATTCCATCTGGAACAAGATGCAGACCAAACATGTTCCTTTCGAAGAAATATACGATTTACTGGCTGTTCGAATCATCTTCGAACCACGTAATGAAGAAGAAGAGCTCAATGACTGTTTCGATATCTACGTTTCTATCTCCAAGATATACAAACCCCACCCGGACCGTTTGCGCGATTGGGTCAGCCATCCTAAAGCTAATGGTTATCAGGCATTGCACGTCACTCTGATGGGTAACAACGGACAATGGATTGAAGTCCAGATTCGTAGTGAACGGATGAATGACGTTGCCGAACAAGGTTTCGCAGCCCACTGGAAATACAAAGAAGGAGGAGGCAGCGAGGATGAAGGTGAATTGGAAAAATGGTTAAGAACGATTAAGGAGATATTAGATGATCCGCAACCGGATGCCATTGACTTTCTGGATACCATTAAGCTAAATTTATTTGCTTCTGAAATATTCGTGTTCACTCCTAAAGGCGAACTGAAGACTATGCCGCAGAACTCTACGGCTCTCGACTTTGCATTTTCCCTGCACACGGATATTGGTAGCCATTGTATTGGCGCCAAAGTCAATCATAAATTAGTGCCGTTGAGCCACAAATTGCAAAGTGGTGACCAAGTTGAAATCCTTACTTCAAAATCGCAACGCGTACAACCGCAATGGGAAGTTTTTGCAACCACTGCCCGTGCCCGCGCCAAGATAGCAGCCATTCTCCGCAAAGAGCGTAAAGCAAACCAGAAGATAGGAGAAGAAATCCTTAGTGAGTTTCTGAAAAAGGAGGAAGTCCGTCCGGAAGAAGCTGTTATCGAAAAGCTACGCAAACTGCATAATGCCAAGAATGAGGAAGAACTGCTGGCTGCCATTGGCAGTAAAGCAATCGTTTTGGGAGAAGCGGACAAGAATGAACTGAAAGAAAAGCAAACCAGTAACTGGAAGAAATATCTGACTTTCTCTTTCGGCAATAGCAAAGAGAAGCAGGAAGAGAAAGAACCGCAGGAAAAAGAAAAAATCAACCCGAAAGAGGTGCTCAAACTGACGGAAGAAAGTTTGCAGAAGAAATATATCATGGCCGAATGTTGCCATCCTATTCCCGGTGATGATGTATTGGGATATGTGGATGAAAACGACCGGATCATTATCCACAAACGCCAATGCCCTGTTGCCGCCAAACTGAAGAGCAGTTATGGCAACCGTATATTAGCAACAGAATGGGATACACACAAAGAATTATCTTTCCTGGTATATATATATATAAAAGGTATAGACAATATGGGACTTTTGAATGAAGTCACCCAGGTTATCTCCAGGCAGCTCAATGTAAATATCCGTAAGCTAACCATCGAAACCGAAGATGGTATCTTTGAAGGAAAAATTCAGTTATGGGTACATGATGTGGATGATGTAAAAACCATCTGCAACAATCTGAAGAAAATACAGAATATCAAACAGGTGAGCCGTGTAGAAGAATAGCTTTCAAACGGTAAATAAGAAAACGATGAACGGTGAATAAGTTGCAGTATCATGCAAATTGTTCACCGTTCATTTTGTTATGAGGTTTCTTGCCTATCGAATCCATGATCGATTAGCATTTATTTATTCCCGTCCATCCAATTCGCGTTTAATAGCCAAAAGCTCTTCTTTTATCGCTTTCAGCTTATTTACAATCTCATAATTACGAACCGTAGCTTCTTTATTATCCTTCAAACGTTGCCGGGCACCGGGAAGTGTCATGCCCTTTTCTTTTACCAAATGATAGATAAGACCGATCGTTTCTACGTCTTCTTTGCGGTACTGACGTATTCCTCTTCCCGCTGTCTTAGGAGAGATTTGCGGAAATTCCTTTTCCCAAAAACGGAGCAATGACGGATTGACTCCGAACATGTCGGCAACCTCCCCTATTGAATAATATAGCTTCAATTCTTTGTCTGTATTAAGCATAACACTCCTGTTTTAAGATTTTAATCGAATACTTTACCATGATTGGCTGCCAACTGAATCATCTTTTCATAATCTTCGGCACTCAAATCCATGAAATAATAATTGACCGGATTCACTACCTGCCCTTTCACGTGCACTTCATAATGCAGATGCGGACCGGTACTTTTTCCTGTACTACCCACTTTTCCGATAATCTCACCACGTACCACTTTCTTTCCGACTTTCGTATTAAATCCCTGCAAGTGAGCATACCGAGTGAGATACCCGAAGCCATGATCTATCTCAATGGTATTACCATATCCGGTTTCCCATCCCACTTTCACCACTGTTCCGTTTCCGGTAGCATATACATCCGTTCCCGGATGAGCAGAGAAGTCCATGCCTGCATGGAACTTTGTCGTACCATAAATAGGATCGATACGTGTACCATAACCGGATGCTGTCTGACGAAGATCCTTATTCGAAATAGGCTGTATGGCCGGAATACATTTCAGCATCTCATCATGGTTCTTACACATATCAATCACATCATCGAAAGATTTCGACTGGATATAAAGCCTTTTGGAAAGCACGTCCAATTTTTGAGTCGTGTTCACCACCAGCTTGGCATTCGCCAAATCCATCAGTTCTTCGTAACGGTTCGTCCCGCCATAACCTGCCTGACGAATAGCCGGAGAAACAGGATCTGCCTGTAAAATCACTCGATACAGATTATCGTCACGTTGCTGAATATCCTGAAGCACCCCCATAGCGTCGTCCAAACGCCGGGAAAGCACATTGTACTGCGCCAAAAGACGGCTGTTTTCAATTCTTAATTCCTTCTCCGACGGAGAACCAAAAATCAAAAGCAATACAATAAAGCAACCTGCTCCCAACCCCATTCCATAGAAAAGCCGACGCAGGATACTAAGCGCACGCTGCCGTACGGTAGGGTAAATTCGATCATAAGTCTGGGTCTGTGGATTATAGATGTAGTATACTTTGCGCATCTTTTTGGAAATATTTCGCTTGTTAATACGGCAAAAGTAATAAAAACAAGCTATCTTTATTACCTATATTGATTATCAAGCAATTACATAATCGGTTATTAAATTCTGTGACAACATCTCATTTCAACCACTACAAAAATACATCTTCTAGCCATAACAACCAATTTTATTTAAGAAAAGAAAGCAATTAAAATAAAACATTTATCCTATCAGAATATTCTATACGGCATTCTTCCAACACAACAGTGACTAGTAATTTCTTGGCATCACTTGTAATAGAGATAAAAAAAGCCAGCTATCATCTCGATAACTGGCTTTTAATTTTCAATCATTTATTTGCTTAGTATATCTTCATAATACTCGGCAAAGTTCTCTGCATAGTTCTTAGCTTCTGGACTTCCTTTAGGTTTAGGATAATTTGCATGCCAGACATCTTTATTCATTGCTTCGATTATGGCAACCATTTGTTCTATGGTCGGATTCTTGTCCTTGAAGAATTGTTTTAGTCCTTTTGCCAACCTGCCATTGTTGAATGTCTTTTCACTCATCTTACTGGCTTTAAATGCCTGTAAAAGTTTGTCGCCCATTGATTGGGTGTCCTCACTCAATCTTAGGTTCTTTGGAAGTCTATCAATGCCAACCTTCAAATCTTTCACTACATTAGCTTTTAACTCTGGTTGTCCCATTGTATAAAGTCCATAAACAAACTCTGGCTTCAAGTCGTAATCACCTATTATCCTTTCAATGTAGTCAATCTGTGCATTACCAGTACTTAGCCCAGACCCATTAAAATCTTTGTAGTTCCAAGGCTTGCCATTGTTGATTGATGCTGTAAAGAGTGGCAGACTCATCTCTTCTGGGAGTTTAACAATTTCCACCATAGATGATTCGTCAAAAGTAAACTTGCCCTCTGATTCCAAAATCCCCATAGCAATTAACCGGTGCTGTCCATCGACAGGAGATTTTGCTTTTTTCCTTTCTTCCTCATTTGTAACCTCTTCTGTTTCTACCATAAAGTTAGTTATAGATAAAGGCTTGTCATTGCGTTTGGGTATTACAGAAACTTTATACAGTTTCTCACCTTTGAGGTCATCACCCTCAACCATCTTGATTTTACCCATTGAAGGTTGAAAGCCATACTTGCTAATCATAGAATAGCATTTAACAACATTTTCAGTAACAATATCTCTGTTACTTTCATAAAAATAATATTCGAACATTTTTGTCTTGCAGTTTTTAGGCTGGTGCGCTCCAGTTTTAGATTATACTGCAAAGGTGAGGATTTTAGAAAGAAGCAAAAGGGAGAAGAATTAGTCCTATTTTCTCCTCCCCCTTAAAACAGAAGCCACATTATAATGCGATTAAAGATAGAAGTTGTTTACAGTTCTAATTTCCTTATTTTTGTATTGTTTGATAAGTTTCTTCAAAGTATCATCATCTCCTAAATATCCATCTGTTTTGGATAATTGGGTAAAGTAAATTAGATTAGATATAAGTAACAGTTTACTGAAATTCATCCCACTACCTTTTGGGGCTCTTTGATTGTTAAATTCAGGATTGGTTTCAAAAAAATAAAGTATCATCTTCGCAAATAGATAAATACGTGCTGTATATAATTCTTTTGTTTTATATAGTGATACAATTTCTCTACTCATTCTACTGTCTTGTTCAATATTTTCAAGACCATCTTCCAGCAGACAGGCTATATAGAAAATTGTATTGGGATTGGTTATGACTAAAGGATGCTTTCCTCCTTTTAAAGTCAAAGTTAGAAATTTATTAAAAGAAATACCTGATATTTTATTAACACCTTTATCTTCTTTACAAGTACTGGCAACTATATTAATAAATTTTTCTAATTCTTCTTTGGGAGAATCATACAATTTCAGCCCTTCTAAACAGCTTCCATTACTATAATCAAAAACAAATAAGACTAAATACCAGAATTTATTAATGTCAATGCCTATCCCCTGCAATGCTTTTTGTATACTATCCTCTTTCTTATAATCAGCATAGCTGAATTTATTCTCAATAAACTTCCGATTATATCTATTCTTGAAAATATCAAGAGCTTGTGTCTCTAAAATATATGTGCCTTCATATACATCTGGACAAAATTCCATAGCAACTTGCTTTACATATTCTAGTAAATCATCTTCTTCTTTTACATATTTGTCTAATGTAAACTTATCTATTGGCTTTATATCTTCCATATCTCTAATCTTAAATTATGCCTTAAAGATAGAAAGAATTAGATAAAAAAATAAGGCAGTAAATGAAATTTCACTTACCACCTTATCAATGACTTAGTTTCATCATATCTCACAGGCACAAAAAATAAAATCATAAATATCTGCCATGAATCAGTTCAAGAATTGTTTTACTTGCTACCTCAAATCGCATCCTTTTAAAGATATACGTACATATACTCCAATAATCCAGAATGTATATCTTATATTAGATTTACCTGATTCTTATCAGTACCTTTGCTATAGATAAATCAATTACCAACTTATTTATTTTCATACAAATATGCAAGTAACACCAAAGAAGAATATCACAATTCATTATTTACCACAAGAGATTAGAGAGACTAGATTGACAGAAGTCACATACCTACCTATTACAAGGGAGATGTTAGAACGGTTATTCTCAAATTCAGCTAAGAAGAATAAGCATAAATTAGTTAAGAAGAGAAGGAAATGAACTAAAAAGGCAGCAAGTGAATTGTTTCAAATGCTGCCTTTATCTTTATCGAACTTGACCTATTTTTATTGGGGGATAGGCATTTATATTACCTATTCTTTTTTATTCTGCAATTTTACTGATAAAAGAAGAAAGGCATTTATGTACATTATTAAGGATAAACCTTTCTACTAAATAACTCAAAGCTAGTAATATAAAAAAGATAATTAATGAAAACCAGCCTAATCCCAATATAGTTCCTAAAAAGGTTATAGCAAATATCCATGCAAGAATCACTATTTGTACAAAATATTGTGTAACCTTTTGGGTAGAAATAAACTGGGGAAGAAACTTGTTATTGTTAGTTTCCCAGTCATTTTTCCAATTTTCCCCATATTCCTTTTTAGCTTTTGCATCTTGTTCGTTGCTTAATTTAACCTTTCGATATACAAAAAATGAATTAGAGAAGAGAGCTTCTTCATTAGACTTAACTATTTCTATCCAACTATTCATCCATGCGCAGTGACCGACAATACTTGCAAACCAAGCAATAGAAGTACTCCACCCAAGTAAAACAATAATAATAGGTAATAATAATTCACTACGAATTTTGGAAGCTTCCATAAAATAATAATGGATTTCAAAATCCGTTTGAGCTATAATTGTATAAAATGCTACAAATAAAGCACCAACAAAGATTGCATAATAGTTTACCCATGTATGATAACGTTGTACATGGAACTGATAGGCATCAATAGCCTTTTCATAAGCAATCTGCTTTTTGCAAATCTGGTCACAAGGATTTGAATCACACATAAATTATATATTTTAAAATTCAACTTCTTCAATACTTTCAAATTTATTCCAACCCTCTGTGCTTCGATAGTTTTCTACACAGCCTTTGGGGACATATAACTTTCTCTTATTTAGGAAGCATTTATCGCCTTTTAGCACTGGAGGAATTAATGCGTTACAATATATAGGAGCTCCTCCACAGTAAAACGCACTTTCCCCAATTGAAACCAAGTTAGAAGGTAACCTAATTTCTCCCGTAAATTTGAAACAGCGATAAAAGGTTTCGTTTCTAATAATAGTAACAGAAGAAGGGATTATTAAATCACCAGTCAAATTACTACAATAAGCAAATGCCTGCTCTCCAATGGTAGTAAGTTCGGCTGGAAGTGTAAGTTTTCCTATAAATCCAGTACAAAAATAGAATGCTCTATCTCCAATAGAGATTACATTTGTAGGAATTGTCAAATCTCCTGTTAAGTTTTTGCATTGGCTAAAAGCCTCTTCTCCAATTAATGTTACATTAGGAGAAATAATTAATTTACCTGTAAAGCCACTACAGCCATAAAAAGCGTATTCTCCAATTGAAATTATATTCGTAGGAATAACCAAATCTCCTGTTAATCCACTACAATCTCGAAAGGTGCTGTAATTAATAGTGTTTATGTTTTTAGGAATAATTAGATTTCCTGTTAATCCACTACAGCCAGAAAACGCAAATTCCCCAATTGAGTTTACAGTTGCAGGAATAATTAACTTACCAGTAAAACCAGTACAGTTCATATATGCACATTCGCCAATAGTAGTCACATTTGCGGGTATAATTAAATCTCCTATTAATCCACTACAATTATGAAATGCATGTGCTCCGATTTCTTTTAATGTTTTTGGAAGCATTATTGAGGTTAATGTTTTCTTGTCTGCAAACGCATCATCAGGCAATTTTGGCATATACACATTTTCTAAATCCAAAATTGCAAGTTGAGGTAATTCTTTTAACACATTAATGTCTCTCTTATCAAGAGAACCTATTACCCTTAATGTTGTGATAGTATTTTTATCATAACCTTCTAATATCTTAGCTAATGTACCTGCTTCTGATACCCTTATTGTATTTTCTTCCAATGCAGGTTTTAAGGACACATTAATTGCAGCCATTATGGTAACTTCCCCATTAGATACACTTACTATTACTTGATTGGTAGTAGGTACACTGGCTTTAATAGTGATTGTACCAGAAGTAGCATTCGCTATATCAGTATGTAATGAGTAGCAACCATCGTTATTTAGCATTTCAACCTTAATTACGCTTTTTGCACTTTCGCTTTTTATTGTATAATGAATGACTTTTGTTTCATCTACATCAAATTTTAAATCATCTCCTTCTTTGAATGTTATAGATAACTTCCTATATTTCTGAATAGTTATTACAGTCTCATCTTTAAGAGTAAAGTATACATAATTATCATCTTGTGTCACTTCTTTGAAAATGGTCTCTCCATTATCAGCAACAGCTTTATCTAACTGAATCCAACCAGATTCTTCCCCATAAGAAACCCACCAATAACCATCTTCTATTTTTAATTGTGGAGTAGTACCAGCCTTACCCTCTTCCCCTTGCTCACCGTCAGCACCATCTTTACCTTCTGCTTTAATCATATTACCAGAATTATCTCTAAGCCAGTCCCCATTTAACGTCCAGTAATATATGCCATCAGCATGTTGTTTGACACCAATAGTAGGAGTAGTACCGTCTTTTCCATTATTACCTGTATCTCCTTTGTCGCCAGTTTCTCCTTTATCTCCTTGTTCCCCCTTATCTCCTTTTTCTCCATGATAGATTGTAATAGGCTCGCCTTTAGTAAAGGAAATGGTGTAACCAATAGTTTTGTCTCCTTGCTTCACAGGAGTAACCATAGTTATACTGTTGTTGTCTTGTAATGCCTGTACCAGTTTCTGTAAGGAACTGATATTGCCATTCATCTGTTTGCATAATTCTTCCAATGAAGTAACCCTTCCATCCAATTGGTGGATGCTGTCCCATAAATCATCAGTGTTTGTCTTGCAACTGTAAAATGTGGTAGTCAGCGTTGCAATAACCAAGAAAAAGAATGTCGCCTTTTTCATCATAACCAATAAATAATAATAGCCATTTCACTCCTATAATGGCATTAATATATTCATAAAAGAAAGTGTGGAGCAATTAGTCTTCCCATCAGTTCTTGTATAGATTCCAAACCATATCCCTGTTTGGGTGGAACTGCATTGAAACCTCATAACAGGAAGATACTAAACACTTTCATCATAGCAATGTCATACAATGTTCTAATTTACTGTGGCAAAGATACATAAATTTTTATTTATATTAATATATTCAGAACGCATATTATTAATGTTCTTCAAATTAGACTAAATATCAATACTACAAGAGTAAGTTTCCAATTTTAGGGTACCCCCTTTTAGACGGGCGCCAGCAGGCAC
>ERZ1673749.794-NODE-794-length-28936-cov-39.893182_pt1 | contig 28936 bp, 28 predicted proteins | sample MGYA00580204_ERZ1673749 | MGnify/ENA primary metagenome ERZ1673749 (study PRJEB41218, sample SAMN15661745) | gut metagenome | host: Homo sapiens | place: Canada: London | collected 2015-08-20/2019-03-30 | study: EMG produced TPA metagenomics assembly of...
AGCTGGCGGGCGGCAACTCGCATCACATTATCGAGGCCGCCTTTAAGGCCGTGGGTCGCACGATGCGCCACGCCTGCGAGCTCGATCCCCGCGTGCAGGGCATCCCCAGCACCAAGGGATCGCTGTAACCGTCACAAGGGTAAAACCACCACAAAGGGGACAGTGTCCCCTTTGTGGTGGTTTTGGATGATGAGAAGTGGAGGGGTCGCGTGGGCGAACCGAAGATCGTGGTGGTTGACTACCACAAGGGCAACTTGTCGAGCGTTGCGCGCGGGCTTGCGCGCGCCGGTGCCGCCGCCTGCACATCGGACGATCCGGAGCAGATCCGTAATGCCGACGGCCTGGTCATCCCGGGCGTGGGCGCGTTCTATGACGCGATCGCCTTTATGCGCCAGAGCGGCGAGGCGGACGCGGTGCTCGATGCCGTCGCCGCCGGAACTCCGCTGCTCGGCATCTGCCTGGGCCTTCAGCTATTTTTTGAGCGCGGCAACGAAGGCGTGCCTGCGGACGAGGGCGCGGTTGCCGATGGCAACACCCCCCAGCAGGCCGGTGGCCCCTGGGTCGATGGCCTGGGTATTATGTGCGGTTCGTGCACGCGCTTGGAGTCGAGTCGCCTGAAGGTGCCGCACGTGGGCTGGGACCAGGTGCACATGACGCCCACCGGTGCGGCCGATCCGCTGCTTACTGGTTTTGCCGAGGGTGCCAACATGTACTTCACCCACAGCTACGCGGTGTCCGACGATGCCGATGCCGCCGATGTGCTGGCGCGCACGCACTATACGCGGAGCTTCCCGTGCATCGTGCGCCATGGCAACGTGTGGGGCTGCCAGTTCCATCCCGAGAAATCCTCCGCGCTGGGTCAGCGCATTCTAAAAAACTTTGTGAGCATCGTCGAGGGGGCCGGCCGATGATTCTGTTTCCCGCAATCGATTTGATCGGCGGTAAGGTCGTGCGCCTGGAGCGCGGTGACCGGAGCCGCTGCAAGGTATATTCCGACGACCCCGTGGCCGTTGCCCGCTCCTTTGCCGAGCAGGGCACGAGCTGGGTGCACGTCGTCGACCTGTCCGCTGCCTTTGGCGAGGACGAGGACGCGTGCGCTGCCAACTCGGCGGCGATAAAGGCTATCTGCGGCGTCGACGGTCTGTCCGTGGACGTGGGCGGCGGCGTTCGCTCGCTCGCGCGCATCGACGAGCTTGCCGGCTATGGCGCGCGTCGCATCGCGCTGGGCACGGTGATCGTGACCGAGCCGGGATTTGCCGAGGTGGCGGCTCGCGGCTTTGGCGAGCTGCTGGTGGCAGATATCGCCGCACGCGACGGCCAGGTCAAGGTGAACGGCTGGCGCGACGGCGCGGGCGTGGCACTCGACGATGCCGTGGCGCAGCTTTCCGAGCTGGGCTTTAAGCATCTGGTGTATACCGACATCGCGCGCGATGGCATGCAGACGGGCATCGATGTGGCGGCGTATCGTCATGTGGCCGAGGTCGCGGGCTTTCCCGTCGTGGCTTCGGGTGGTATCTCGACGCTCGACGATATCCGCGCGCTTGCCGCGGTGGGTGAGGACGCCATCGAGGGTGCCATCACCGGCCGTGCGCTCTACGAAGGCAACTTTACGCTGGCACAGGCGCTGGCCGCCGCCCGAGGGGAGGAGTAGCCCATGCTTACCAAACGCGTAATTCCCTGCTTGGACGTCAAGGATGGCCGTGTGGTCAAGGGCGTCAACTTTGTGAGCCTGCGCGATGCGGGCGACCCGGTGGAGCTAGCGCGTGCCTACGATCGCGAGGGTGCGGACGAGGTCGTCTTCCTGGACATTACCGCCACGAGTGACAACCGTGCGACGACCATCGAGATGGCGGCGCACGCGGCCGAGGAGCTCGCCATTCCCTATACCGTGGGCGGCGGCTTTCGCGACCTGGCGGGCATGCGCACCATGGTTGCAGCCGGTGCTGACAAGGTGTCGCTCAACTCTGCCGCCGTGCGCGACCCGTCGCTGATTAGCCAGGCTGCCGCGGCGTTTGGCAGCCAGGCCGTGGTCGTGGCGATCGATGCCAAGCACGTCGGCTTGCCTGGCGCATCCGGTGCCGACAAGTGGGAGGTCTTTACCGCAGGAGGCCGCAACGCCACGGGCATCGACGCGGTGGCGTGGGCCGAGGAGGCGGCTCGTCGCGGCGCCGGCGAGATCCTGCTGACCAGCATGGACCGCGACGGCACCAAGGCCGGATTTGACCTGGCGCTCACCCGCGCCGTGGCGCGCGCGGTGCCGATTCCGGTGATCGCGAGCGGCGGTGTGGGCACGCTCGAGCATTTTGCTGAGGGTGTGATCGAGGGCGAAGCCGACGCCGTACTGGCGGCAAGCGTCTTTCACTTTGGAACCTTCAGCATTCGCCAGGTGAAGGAGTATATGGCGTCGCAGGGCATCCCTGTGAGGCTGGACTTTTAGCGCTGCGGCTTGCCCAGGCACCCGACCTTCCGGCTCCAACCCTCCTCGCGTACTTAAGTACGCGTCGTCGGGCTTGTCGCTCGGAATCTCGGGCACCTGGACAACCCTCGCCGACCTGTGGGATTTCGTTTGTTGCTTGGGAGAAATGATGACTGAGGTAATAGAAGCGTCTGATCTTACGTACGACGCCCGTGGGTTGATTCCTTGTGTGGTTCAGCAGTATGACACCGGCGAGGTGCTTATGGTTGCCTGGATGAACGAGGAGTCGGTGGGGTTGACGCTCAAGACCGGCACCACGTGGTTTTGGAGCCGCAGTCGCCAGGAGCTCTGGAACAAGGGCGCGACGAGCGGCAATATGCAAGCGGTCAAGGAGCTCTGGGCCGACTGCGATAGCGATACGCTGCTGGTCAAGGTTGACTCGCCGGGCCCGGCTTGCCACACCGGCAACCGTACCTGCTTCTTTAAGAAACTCGCGTAGGGCGGGCGCTCGATTAGACGCTCGGCCACCAGAAAGGATTGAACTATGGGTGTGCGCACCGCAAACATTCAGGATGGAAATATCGGAGAGACGCTGACGGGGCTCGCCGAGGTGATTCACGGTCGTCGTGATGCATCGCCGCAGGAGAGCTATACCGCGCGTCTGCTGACCGACGTCGAGGACGAGCTGCTCAAGAAGCTTGCCGAGGAGGCAAGCGAGGTAATCATGGCCTGCAAGGATAACGATCACGATCACATCCGCTACGAGGCCGGCGACCTGGTCTACCACCTGCTCGTGACGCTCGAGCGCTACGGTATCACCCTCGACGAGCTTGCCGGCGAACTCAACGCCCGCCGCCACTAGTCATTGGGGACGTTCTTAAACGACCAGTTAGGCGAGGGGCGTGGATTCCCATTTGCCGGTGGCGTGGGGGATGTCGAAGGTTCGATAACCGCAGTCGTAGGCGTGCGCCTGGGCCTCGCGGATGTTCCAGCAGATATCGCAGGCGCGGTGCGCGTCCGAGCCAAAGGTGATCGGCACTTCGGCATGGGCAAAGCAGCGCAAAAGACCGGTTGCGGGGTAGTAGTCGCCCAAGCCCTTGCGCGGCGCGGCCGTCGAGACCTCAACGCGGCGGCCCGTATCGTGCGCGCACTCTGCCATCTGCTGCCAAAACGGTGCGGGGTCAAAATCGGGCGCAAAGCCTTCCTTCGAAAAGCACATGACCAGGTCGGGGTGAGCCATCACATCAAAGTCGAGCGGGCTCTCGCAGGCGCGGCACCAGTCATCGACATAGCGCTCCCACACGCCGCGTACCCCCAGGTTTTCCCAAACGTGCAGGTTGGTGTCATCGTCGATCCAGCCGCAGCGCGAATCGGGCGTATCGGGACGAGCGACGTCCTCCGTTCCCGCCGTACCCGCGGCACCGGCCATGATATCGCCTGGGTTGCCAATCCAGTGCACACTGCCCAGGCGCACGACGGCGCCCTGGGACCAGCGCTCAACCAAAGGCTCGCAGCCCTCGTACCAATCGCATTCAAAGCCATAGATAAGCTCGAGCTCCGGCGCGATCTGCGCGGCAAGCTTGCGAGCATCCTCAAAAGCCAGACGATGTGCCGGCAGGTCGCCCTCAGTAACCTGCACTTCGCAGTTGGCATCCATGCTGGCGGGCAGGGTGAGATGGTCGGTTGAGACCATGACGCGGCAGCTGGCCGCAGCAGCGGCGCGAACGTTGTCCTCAAACGAGGCATGACCGTCCGAGAACGAGGTGTGGGTGTGGCAATCGACCAGCGGGCAAGCAGGCATGGCAGCTCCTTTGCGTCAAGCGAATCCGCTTCATTGTAATGGCGTAGCTCTCAACACGCCGGACACGCCGGGGGTCGAAATCGATTGGAAAGGCTGCGCGACGCGCGGTGCGGCCTCGCTTGCGCTCTCAAAACGTGTACATCAGCCTCCAAAAGCTGCAGAAAATGACATGTTTGGAGGCTGACGTACACGTTTGAGACGAGGGCGAGGGACGGGGCGGCACGTGCCGGCGGCTACTTGCTTCGTGCCGCCATGCGTTTGGCCTGCACCGTTACCATCGCGTGTCTCACGGCGGTGATGGGGCGATAGCGGATCATACGCGGTCCCGACCAGCGCATGACCTCGCGGATCTTCTCGCGCATGGCAGGCCGGTAACAATGCGAAGGACAGGCCGAGCAAAATGTCTTGGTGCCCATGTGCGGGCAGTGCTCAATGCGCGTGATGGCGTATTTCTGCAGCTCGGCGCATTCGGGGCAGAGCGCAATGGTCCGAAGGCCGAGTTTCACGCGCACGGACTCATCGTCGCCAGCCTGTTCGACCGCATGCCCGCCTCCATGATGCCCACGACACCACAGCGCAATCATCTGCGACACCATCTGGGCCTCGCGCTCGCGTTTGCGTGTCAGCTCCGGTGTATCTGCCGGGCACACCATTAGCTCAGCCTCCCGTGCTCGACCGAAAGCGAGAAATCGGCAAACGCGCAGGTGCTGGCACGGTGGCTCACGAGCACAATGGTCTTGCCGCGGCGCTTGAGCTCGTCGACGGCTTTCATCACGGATGCCTCGTTGAGGGCATCGAGCGCGCTGGTGGGTTCGTCGAGCAAGATGAAGGGTGCGTCGTTGAGGAAGATGCGCGCAAGGCCGATGCGCTGGCGCTCGCCGCCCGAAAGCGAGTCGCCCAGCTCGGCAACGGGCGTGTCGAGTCCTTGCGGCAGACGGTCGATGAGCGTGGTGAGTGAGGCGGAGCGGCAAGCGTCGAGCAGCTCGGCATCGGTGGCGTTGGCGTGTGCGACCAGCAGGTTCTCGCGTACGGTTCCGCAGAACAGATGCGTATCCTGCGTCATGTAAGCCTCGTCGTCGCGCAGGCTCGCCGTGTTGATGCGTCGGGCGTCGACATTGCTTACCGCGATAGTGCCGGCGGTGGGGTCCCAAAAGCGCATGAGCAGCTTAAGCAGCGTCGACTTGCCCGAGCCCGAGCGCCCCATGATGCAGGTCATGGTGCCGGGCGCAAAGGTGCAGGTCACGTCGTCGAGGATGAGGCTCGCAGCGGTGTCGTTCGCGATCTGCTCTGTGGCGCCCGCACCGCCCTCGTCCACGCCGCCCGCATAGCTAAAGCTCACATGCTCGGCTGCGGCGCCGGCAAACTCAACGTCCTGTCCATCGGTGACCTCGGCGCACTGGGGCCGCTCGTCGAGCAAATCGAGCACGCGTGCGCCCGAGGCGAGCGTCTCCTGCAGTGAGGCGCCCAGGCGGCTCACTGCCATCACCGAGCCAAACGACGACACAAAGGTAAAGACGGCGACAAACGCTGCAGCAAAATCAATCGTTCCCGCAGACACCAGCTGCAGCGCACGCCCGAGCATCACCAGATTGGCCGCAAGAATAAGCGCATCGGCTACGGCCTCGCTGGCCGCCTGACGGCGCTTGAGGTGCGCGTCCACGGCGCCGACTTGCTCGGTCAGTTTGCCCAGGGCACGGCTGCGATCGGCGCCACCGGCAAATTGGATAGTCTCGGACGCGCCGCGTAGACTGTCGAGCACAAAGGCGCCCAGCTTACCGGCGCCCTCGCGGCTCTGGCGGCCGGTGGTGCCGCATGCCTTGGCCGAAGCCAGAGGCAGCAGCACGCCCAGGACCGCGTAGGCCACGAGCGCGATGCCCGCGAGCTCGGGGCTCACAGCCAGCAAAAAGCCCTCAAACGCAACGGTGCAGACCAGAGCGATGGCAATGGGCGAGATGGTGTGCGCGTAGAAGACCTCGAGCAGCTCGATATCCGAGGTGACCAGGCTCACGAGCTCGCCCTTGCCGCGGCCCTCGAGCTTGGCGGGGGCGAGCCGGCGCAGGGCGCCAAACACCAGGTCGCGAATGTGTGCGAGCAGGCGGAATGCGATGTAATGGTTGCAGAGCTGCTCGCCGTAGTGGAGCGGCCCGCGTGCGATGCTGCAGGCGGCGCAGGCCGCGCATGCTGCGATAAGACCAAGCCCCAAGGCGTTGCGGCCCAGCGCGGCCATAAGGCCAAGGGCGCCAAAGGCCGGCACGAACGCGGCGGTGAGCATGCCAATGCTGCCCAGCGCGACGGCTAGCACAAGCCAGCCGGCAAGCGGTCGGACGAGCCCCATCATGCGCCACATGATGGACGGCGCCGAGCGACGGGCGCGGCCGGAGTCAGGCGCCGCGGCAGCGGAAGACGAGCCGGCACCGTTGAGGCCATCGGTACAGGCGGCGCTGCCGTCAACAGCCTCAACCGCGCCGGCATCTTCGGCATCACCCTCCGCATACGCATATGCCGAGAGCTGCTCCTGGCTGTTCCACATGCGCGCATAGGCGCCCGCGGTGGCCAAGAGCTCGCCGTGAGTCCCGTGCTCGGCAATACGGCCACGCTCCAGCACCAGGATCTGATCGGCGTCTACGATCGTCGACAGGCGGTGTGCCACCACAATTACAGTGTGCCCGCCGGCAAGCGACGCGATGACCTCGCCGATCGCGGCTTCGCTTGCGGCATCGACGTTGCTCGTAGCCTCGTCAAACACATAGATCGGCGAGTCGTGCAGCAGGGCGCGGGCCATGCACACGCGTTGGCGCTGGCCGCCCGAAAGGTTGGTGCCGCCCTCGTTAATCACCATGTCGAGCCCGCCGTTGGCCTGCACAAAGGCCGCCACGCGCGTGCGGTCGAGCGCGCGCAAAAGCTCGGTATCGGTGGCATTGGGCTGGGCGAGCAGCAGGTTGTCGCGCAAGGTGCCGGCAAACAGGTAGCCGTTGGTGGGCACCAGGGTGACGGCGCGCATGAGTGAGGCGGCCGTGACATCGCGCAGCTCGACGCCGCCGATGCGCACGCTGCCACGGTAGGCACCCTTGCGGCCCGCGATAATCCCCGCGAGCGTGGACTTGCCGCCGCCGCTTTCGCCCACGAGTGCCACGAGCGAGCCGTGCGCAATGGTCGCGCTGGCGCTGTCCAGCACCGTGCGGTCACCGTATGCGTAGCTCACGCCCGCGAGCTCGATATCGCCGCGACCGTCAAGCTCAACATCGCCGCGCTCGGGCTCGGGCGTATCCAGGATGCCAAACATGCGTCGTGAGGCCGCCATGCCGTTCATGGCCGTGTGAAACAGCGAACCCAAGCGGCGCATGGGCAAAAAGAACTCCTGCGACAGAAAGACGATGAGGAAGGCCGCCTCAAAGCCAATCTTGCCCGTGGCGAGCTGCAGCACGGCTACGATAATGCCGAGCGCGGCGCCCATATAGACGACCAGGTCCATAACGCAAATGGAGCGCAGCTGCATCACCAGCAGGCGCATGGTCGCTGTGCGGAAACGCTCGGACTCGGCGTTGATGCGCTCGTGCCAGCTGCGATCGGCCTGGTAGACCTTAAGGGTGGTGAGACCCTGCACGGCCTCCAGGAACATGCCGCCCAGATCGACATAGCTGCCCCAGTACTCGGCACCGATCTTTTTGGCGTTGCGCATGACCATCATGATGGAGATGGGGATGACCGGAACGCAGGCGAGCAGCAGCGCGGCGGGAAGACCCGCCTGGCCCACAAGCAGTACAAACAGCGTGATGGGTGCCAAGCCGGCAAAGAAGAGCTGCGGCAGGTAACCGCCAAAGTACACCTGGAGTTGCGTGGCGCCCTCGACGCTGGTCTGGACGGCCTCGGCGGTGGGGACGGTCTCGGTGTAGGAGGGGCCGAGTGCGGTGAGCTTGTCGTAGACGAGCGAGCGCACGCGGCGGACGGCCTCGAACGCGGCCTTGTCGCCGGCGCGTTGGGCCAGGTAGATGGAGGCGGCGCGCACGATGATGGCGGCGGCGAGCGGCAAGGCCGTCTGTGCGAGGGCGTCGACGGCGAGCGCGGCGGAAAGACCGTCCGTGACGATACCGCCCAAGATGCGCGCAAGCACCCACATCACCGTGATGTTTGCCATGAGCGCGATCCACTTAAACAGGACGCTTGCCATAATGTAGGGCGTTGCCTGCGGAACCAGGGAGAAGAGCCGCTTCTCGAACATGAAACCTCCTATGCCGTAACGGTGCCGGGCAGGGTCCTCGGCAGCCGCTTAGTTAGCCAAATGCAACTAGAGTAACATCGTGCAGCGGGTAAGTATGCCGAGGGTTATTTTTTGGCCGATGAACTGCGTAGAAAGTTCAAAATTGTTGAGTGCGGCGAACTTTGTGGTGGACGGAGTGCAGGCGCAATTCTGATCGCGTACGGCCCCGCTCCAAAACATGTACGTCAGCCTCCAAAACCGACAAAAAATGACATGTTTGGAGGCTGATGTACATGTTTAGATAGGGGCGAGGGCGGCGATGGACGAAAGTCATGCCTGTGCCACGTCCGATGTGCTAGCGTTTGGGTGAACAAAACGAGCCCGCGCTGAAAGGATCCGGACCGTATGCCATGCGATAGCAAATCTCCGCTGTCCCGCGAGACCGATGCGCCCGAAACCATCGTCAAGCTGGAGTGCGACATCGACGATGCGTCGCCCGAGGTACTCGCCTATGCCGCCGACCGCTTGCGCGAGGCGGGTGCCCGCGAAGTGCACTGGCTGCCCCTCTACTGCAAAAAAGGTCGTCCCGGCTGGCAGCTGCAGGTAATCTGCGCCCGCGAGGACATTGACCGTCTGCAGATGATCATCTTTTTGGAAACCACGACCAACGGCATTCGTCGCCAGGTCATGGAACGCGTCTGCCTGCCACGCCGCTTTGAGCAGGTGACGACGCCATGGGGCGAGGTGGCCGTTAAGGTGGCAACCCTGCCCGATGGCAGCGAGCGTGCAGCGCCCGAGTACGAGGACTGCGCCCGTCTCGCTCGCGAGCGTAATGTGCCGCTCCAGCGCGTGATGCAGGCGGCCCAGAGCGCGGCACTGCGATTTGAATAACGCGGCTGGTGGCGACATCCTGCGTCTAGCCATATCAACCCCATTCGAAAGGATCTCCCCATGAAATACCTCGTCGCCTCCGACATCCACGGCTCGGCATACTGGACCGAGCGCCTGGTCACCGCCATCGAGTCCGAGCAGCCCGACCGCATCGTTCTGCTGGGCGACCTGCTCTACCACGGTCCGCGCAACGACCTGCCGCGCGACTATGCTCCTAAGCGCGTGATTCCGCTGCTCAACGCCCTAGCCGACCGCATCATCGCGGTGCGCGGCAACTGCGACGCCGAGGTCGACCAGATGGTCCTCGACTTCCCCGTCATGACTGACTACGCCACGCTGTTTGACGAAACCGGCCGTGAGCTGTTCTTGACGCACGGCCATGTCTTTGGCGCCGGCATGCACAACAGCGTCGACCACGCGCCCGCGCTGCCCGAGGGCTCCGCGCTCGTCTACGGTCACACGCACATCAAGATCAACGAGGAGAGCGCCGCGCACCCGGGCCTGTGGCTTTTCAACCCCGGCAGCGTGAGCATTCCCAAGGACGGTACGCACAGCTACGGCATCTACGAGGGCGGCGCGTTCCGCCACGTGGTCATGGAGGGGGAGTAGCCATGGCGCAGCATATGGCTCAGCAAAATGCCGAGGGCTCGCGCGATCTGTCCACGCTGGTCGACGCGTCGGCCGAGCTGCAGCATCTGGTGCAGACCATCTGGCGTCTGCGTCAGCCCGATGGCTGCCCGTGGGACCGCGAACAGACGCACCGCAGCATTGGCAAGAACATGATCGAGGAAGCCTACGAGGCGCTCGATTGCATCGAGGCGGACGACGCGGCGCATCTGCGCGAGGAGCTGGGCGATGTGCTCATGCAGGTGGTGCTGCATGCGCAAATTGCGGCGGATGCCGGCGAGTTTACGCTGGCCGACGTGGCGCGCGATATCGACGCCAAGCTCATTCGCCGTCATCCGCACGTGTTTGGCGATGTGGATGCCGACAGCTCCGACGAGGTACTCAAGATTTGGGACGAGGTCAAGCTTGCCGAGAGGGCTGCCAAGGACAAGGCCGTGGCGGCGGGCGAGGCTGCGCCCGAGGGCCTGCTCGACGGCGTGCCCACGCATCTGCCGGCGCTGATGCAGGCTCAGAAGGTGTCGCGCAAGGCGGCTGCCGTGGGCTTTGAGTGGGAGACGGTCCAGGACGTGTGGGACGAGGTCGCCGAGGAACGTGCCGAGTTTGAGGCCGAGGCCCCCGGAACGCCCGAGCGCGAAATGGAGTTTGGCGATCTGCTCTTTGCCCTGGTCAACGTCGCGCGCAAGGAGGGGATCGACGCCGAGAGCGCCCTGCGCGCCAGTACGGCAAAGTTCCGCCGCCGCTGGGCCGCGATGGAGCAGATGGCCGCCGACGCCCACGTGGACTTGGCCGAGCTTTCGACCCACGGCCTCAACGACCTGTGGGATGCCGCGAAGGCCGAGGAGTAAGACTGCGGGAACGACGGGGCTGACGAGCCTCATCGTTCCCGCTAAATTTTTCGAAAATCAAGTGTATCCCTCGGCTAACTTAGGGCATAATGCAAAAAGTGCGACATGGCTAACTTACGGAGGCACACCGATGGTGCGCGGTCGGCCAGTCGTTTGCATCCACTACGTTTCCAAGTGAGAGGGAGACAGCATGAGCGATATTTTGGACGTCTACGGTCGCGAGGTGCTCGACAGCCGCGGCAACCCCACCGTCGAGGTCGAGGTCGTACTCGAGGACGGCAGCTTCGGTCGCGCGATGGTGCCTTCGGGCGCTTCGACCGGCGCCTTTGAGGCGTGCGAACTGCGCGATGGCGACAAGGGCCGCTACCTGGGCAAGGGCGTCTCGCAGGCCGTCGAGCACGTCAACAACGAGTGCGCCGACACCGTCGTGGGCCTCGACGCCTTCGATCAGCGCGCCGTCGATGCCGCGCTGATCGCCGCGGACGGTACCCCCAACAAGACCAAGCTCGGCGCCAACGCCATCCTGGGCGTGTCACTGGCCGTCGCCCGCGCCGCGGCCGAGTCGGCGGGCCTGTCGCTGTACCAGTACCTGGGCGGCGTCAACGCCCACCTGCTGCCCACGCCCATGATGAATATCCTCAACGGCGGCGTGCATGCCGACAATAACGTCGACTTCCAGGAGTTCATGATCATGCCGGTGGGCGCCCCGAGCTTTGCCGAGGGCCTGCGCTGGTGCGCCGAGGTCTACCACACCCTCAAGGGCGTGCTGCACGAGGCCGGCCTGGGCGGCGGCGTGGGCGACGAGGGCGGCTTCGCGCCCAACCTTAAGACCAATGCCGAGCCGTTCGAGTACATCACCAAGGCCGTCGAGAAGGCCGGCTTTAAGCCCGGTGTCGACTTCATGTACGCCATGGATCCGGCCTCGACCGAGTTCTACAACGCCGAGACCGGCATGTACGAGCTCAAGGGCGAGGGCGTTGAGTACACGAGCGCCCAGATGGTCGATTACTGGGAGAAGCTCGTCGACACCTATCCCATCATCTCTATCGAGGACGGCATGGCCGAGGAGGACTGGGACGGCTGGGTCGAGCTTACCCGCCGTATCGGCAACAAGGTGCAGCTGGTGGGCGACGACCTGTTCGTCACCAACACCGAGCGCCTCAAGAAGGGCATCGAGCTGGGCGCCGCCAACGCGATCCTGGTCAAGGTCAACCAGATCGGTACGCTCACCGAGTCGCTCGAGGCCATCGAGACCGCCAAGGAGGCCGGCTACGCTTGCATCGTGAGCCACCGTTCCGGCGAGACCGAGGACTCCACGATCGCCGACCTGGTCGTGGGCGTCAACGCCGGCCAGATCAAGTCGGGCGCCCCGTGCCGCAGCGACCGTATCGCCAAGTACAACCAGCTCATCCGCATCGAGGACGAGCTCGAGGGCAGCGCGCGTTACGCCGGCAAGGCCGCGTTCTACAACATTCGCTAGGCACGCGGAGGTCGCGGGGGCGGGGAAGACTCGGATTTGCCTTGCTCCAGCCGGGCGCTGTTGAGCACCATTGGGCGCTGGGCCATATGACTCAGCGCCTTTTTTATGTCGAGCAAAGGCTGGCGAAGGCGGTGCGGGCGCTCGTGCTATAACTAGAATACTTAGCGCAAACAAACCTCAACCGCACAAGGCGCACATGGATCAGATTTACGACAACAGGTACTATTCCGCCGGTTCGCGTGAGCCGTCGCCTCGCCGTGCGCGCACGGTGCAGCTCGGTGGGTCCGCCTACGCCGGCGCCGACCGCTCCATGCAGCGCCCGACAAGTACCTCGCGCCCCAATGCTCAAGTGAATACTTCGACAGATGGACCAGTGCGCCCGGCACGTTCGTCGCATGCTCAGCGCTCGTCGGCTCAAACGCACGATAGGTCGAGCAGGCCTTCGAACCGTTTTTCGGGCTCGGACTTTATGCACTACGCCAACGACAACGCGGTGGTCAAGGCGATCTACGACTTTACCCACGGTCCTCAGCGAGGGCTATTCATCGTCATTGTCGTTGCCCTGGTGCTCGTGAGCCTGTATTTCCCCGTGCGCGATCTGTACGTGGCAAAGCGTTCGAGCGATATCTTGGCCAAGCAGGTCGAGATTCGTCAGCAATACAATGATGAGCTGCAAAAAAGCGTCGACAAACTGCTCTCGGAGGAGGGCATTAAGGATGCGGCGTCCGAGGATCTGGGCCTGGTGATGCCCGGCGAGAAGAGGGTTGAAGTGCAGGGCCTGGACGACGATTCGGATTCGTCTTCGAGCAAGAAGTCGTCGAACGCCAAGAAGGCCAGCGAAGTTGCCAAGGAAATCGAAGAAGTCGGTAAGGACGCCCCGTGGTACATCCAGGCGCTCGACATGCTGTTTGGGTTTAACGGTGTCGAGGGCCAGACGGTCGTGTCCAACGGCAAATAGCGCCCGGAGGGGAGCCCGCAATGGCAGATTGCAAACGATATAAGGTGGCGGCGATCGATCTGGGAACGGTGTCGTCGCGACTGGTGCTGGCGCAGGTCGAGGGCGGGGCGATCGTGGAATCGTCCAAGCATACCGAGATTACCGACCTGGGCGAGGGTGTGGACGCGACGGGTCGCTTTTGCGAGGCGGCGGTCGAGCGCGTGCTCGCTGCATGCCGCATGTTTGTGGACGAGGCGCGTGCCTTTGGGGCCGCGTGCATTTGCACCACATGCACGAGCGCCGCGCGCGATGCATCCAATGCCGCACTGCTGCTGGACGGTCTGCGTGAGCTGGGGCTCGAACCGCAGGTGATTCCGGGCGAGGTCGAGGCGCGCCTGACGTTTTTTGGCGTGGCGCACGACTTTGCCGGCGAGCGCATCATTGTTGCCGATTCGGGCGGCGGATCCACGGAGCTCGCGACGGGCGTCTATGCGCCGGAGCGTGGGGTCTTTGCGCTGGAGGGCACGCGTTCGCTGGACATCGGTTGTCGCCGTGTGACGGAGCGATTTTTCTCGGCACTGCCGCCCGCACGCGGCGAGCTTACTGCCGCTGCCGCGTGGGCGGGCGAGCAGTTCGCTGCCTATTTTGAGGGCCTGCCGAGCAATTTTGAGCGCGCCGAACGCTTGGTCGCAGTGGGTGGCACCGTCACCACACTCGTGGCGCTCGTTCATGAGCTGGAACCGTACGATTCGAGCTTTGTGCACCTGCGCGAGCTTTCGCTGGATCAGGTTTCGGCCGCTATCGAGCGCATGTCTGCGTTGGATGTTGCAGGCATTGCCGCGTTGCCGGGCGTGCAGCCCAAGCGCGCGGGCGTGATTCTGGCCGGCGCCGTGGTGATCCGCGAGCTCATGCGTGCCGGCGGCTACGATGCGCTCACCGTAAGCGAGAACAGCCTCCTCGCCGGCATGGCCGCCACTATCAACGAAACCCTCGACGGCGCGACTCCCACCATCGGCTGGACCCCGAGCCTGAGTGCTCTTTAACCGTCTTCCTCTGAGTTGCGGTGAAATAGTTCCTAAATAAGCTGGTAAACGGTATAAACAGGATCTATTCCACCGCAACTTAGAGCCCCGCCGGCGTGTAAAAGAAACGAGCCCGCATCCCTGGGGGACGCGGGCTCGTAAAAACCAAATGGTAGGGGCGGTGGGACGTCCGCGCATTTGCTGCGCAAATCCGCACCGGCTTCGGACGCCTGCTGGCGCCCTCGCCGGCTCGCTGCGGACGCTGCGCGTCCGCTTGACGCTCGCCCCCCCTCGCGGGTTCGAGTCCCACCGGCATCTAAAAGAAGTGAGCCCGCATCCCTTGGGGACACGGGCTCGAAAGCTCCATATGGTAGGGGCGGTGGGACTCGAACCCACAATCCTTGCGGCGAGAGATTTTAAGTCTCCTGCGTATGCCAATTCCGCCACGCCCCCGTGAGACTAGAAGTCTAGCACAAGCCGTCCGTTACGCGTTGACGGCCATCGAGTGTTGCCCCGACTTCTCCAGGAACTCCTGGAACTTGGCTTCGTCGCCCTTGTTCTTGTACTGCAGAGCCAACAGATACTCCAAGCGGCAGCTCTTGACCTTGTCGTCACCGGCCTCCTTGAGCATGCGCTCCAGCTCGGGAATGTCGTTGTGGCGCTTGAGAATCATCGTGTCGTACATCAGTTGGCATTCGTGTGCGACTGCCTCGGCCTGGCCGCCCTCAAAGCCTTTGATCTCGTGCAGCAGCTCCTTGGACTTTTTGCGGTCCTCCTGGCCAACGTAGTAGTTAAAGGCCTTAATTACCAGGTCGACACGCTGCATCTTGGGGAGGTTGAGTCCCAGCAGCAGGTCGAACATCTCGTCGGCGCGCTTATGGTCCTCGCGCAGCAGATAGGAGTTCAGGCGCAGGTAGTCGCGGTTATAGCGCGGGTACAGCATGCTGGTGAGTTTGGCGTCGAGCAAACGATCGAACTCGTCCCACTGCTTGGCAGCCATAAGCTGCTGCAAGCGCTTGAACGTGGTGCGTTTTTTGACGCTAAAGAACACCGACACGGCGATGCAGATGATAACGACGGCGGTCCAGAGGGTGCGGGAATCGGGCATATTGGGGTCCTTAGTCGCTCATAAAGCGAGCGGTATGACAACACGTACTAAATGTATTATACGCAGCGCGCAAGCAAACTAGCATAAAAGCTCATCGAGGCTGAGTGCCATCGCTCGCTGCGGTACACTTACCTAAAGTAAACCATGAAGGGAGACATTACCTATGAAGAAGATCGTTTTGGCTTGCGGTGCTGGCGCTGCTACTTCCACGCTCGTTGCCCAGAAGGTCGCCACCTTGCTCGACGCCAACGGTTACGCCGACAAGTACGAGATCGTGCAGTGCGCCATCTCCGAGGCCAAGGACTACTGCGACGAGGGCGCCGACCTGCTGATCGCCACCACCGTTGCCCCCGAAGGCCTCACCTGCCCGTACGTGAGCGGCGTGCCCTTCATGACCGGCATGAACCGCGTCGCTGCCGAGAAGGCCGTTCTCGACGTCATGGCTCAGTAGGCACTGCCTGTATGAGTGAGCAGAACGCCAACCCGGTCGAGCTCTTTGGCATGCGCGTTGCCCATGTGGGCATTAACGCCGCCGACCCGGCAGACGCCCTGGAGATCGCGGAGCTGTTCTCGACGATGATGGGCCTGCCCGTCATCGAGACCCCCGTTTCGTACTTTAATGATTCGCTGGTCGAGATCATGAAGCAGAACGGTCGTGGCACCAAGGGCCACATCGGCTTTGCCGTTAACGACATCGATGCAGCTGAGAAGTGGTTTGCCGAGCGCGGGCTCGAGGTCAACGAGGAGTCGCGCGCGCTGCTGCCCGACGGTGGTACCAAGCTCGTGTACTTTAAGCGCGAGTTCGCCGGTTTCGCCGTGCACCTGTGCCGCGAATAGCGCACAAGCTGCCATAGCTAGCAAAAAGGGATAGGGCCGCGTGGCCCTATCCCTTTATTTATGCCGAGGGGCTTCCTAGCGCGGCAGGCGAATCGTAAAGCGGCTGCCGACGCCCTCGACTGAGGTCACGCCAATGACACCGCCATGGCTATCGACGATCCACTTGGCAATGGCGAGCCCCAGGCCCGAACCCTGCGCGCCGGCATCGCGCGCGTTGTCGGCACGGTAGAACCGCTCGAACGCGTGAGCTGCGGATTCCTGGTTCATGCCGATGCCCTCGTCCTCAACGCTTATGTCGATCGTGCCCGCGCCCGCATCCGACGCTACGCCAAACGAGATGGGCGTGCCCGCGTCCGAATACTTGGCGGCGTTTTGCACGATCACGCGAAGAGCCTGCTTCACGAGCGCCACGTCAACGGGCGCGTCGCAGCGTGGGTCGCTGACAAGCGCAGCGTCAAAGGCCAGCCGATACGTGTGCTCGGTATCGATCATCTGCGATTCCTCGCATACCTCGCCGACCAGTGCGGCCAGGTTGGTATTCGCGCGCCGCAGGACCGTGCGCCCGGCATCGCCGCGCGCCAAAAACAGCAGCTGCTCCACGAGCTCTTGCATGTGCTCGCTTTCGGCCTTGAGGGACGCGATGGATTCTGCCAGCACGTCCGGGTCGTCTTTGCCCCAGCGGTCGAGCATGTTTACGTAGCCCTGAATCACCGCGATGGGCGTGCGCAGCTCGTGGCTCGCATCGTTGACAAAGCGCATCTGCTGCAGCTTGGCCTCTTGCATCTGGCGCAGTAGGCGGTTGAGTGCGACCTCGATGCTCGCCAGGTCGGCGTCGCCGGTGGTGACGCTCGGCGAGTCGACGCTTGCGCGCGCGATGGCCTGCTCCAGTGTTTCCATTTTGCCGCCGGAGAGCTGCATGCGACCGAGTTCGTCCACGCGCAGGGCCAGATCGTTGAGCGGCGCCATGGTGCGGCGCACGCGGCGGGCGCCGCCGAGCATGTTGAGCACGCTGATGACCTGCCAACCCACAACGACAAGGTAGAGAGGCCATAGCGTGACGAGGTCCTGCGCGAGGGGGAAGGTCTTGGTGGTGCGCGCAAGCTCGACGGTATAGGTGAGCGTTGTCGGGTCCCAGCCGCGCGCGGGCGTCAGCGACATGCCGTGAACGGTGGCACCGGGGATCCATCCTGCGGTAAACGTGTCGTCGGGCAGTGTCTGGTTGTATCCATAGACGAGGATCGCCGCCGCAATCACTACCAGCAACAGATCGAGCCAGATGTAGCTCATCAGACGGCGCCACATATAGCTCCAGTTGATGGCGCGGGCGATGGAGGTGACGCGCTTGGCCTCGGCGTTACGCACGGCAGACATAGCCCACCCCGCGCACGGTCTGGATGATGCGGGCGCTGCCGGCGTCCTCGATCTTGGCACGCAGGTGCGCGATGTGTACGTCGACGTTGTTGGTGTCGCCCACGTATTCGTAGCCCAGCGCTTCGTGCGCGATGCGCTCGCGCGTGAGCACGGTGCCGGCGTGCGCCATAAGCAGGGCGAGAACGTCGAACTCGCGGGCCGTGAGCGCGATGGGCGAGCCGCCGACCGTGACTTCGTGGCGGTCGGGGTCGAGCACGACCGAGCCCACGGTAAGCGCGGCGGGGGAGGGCGTGGCAGCAGCCTGGGCCGTGTCGGTTGCCGGGGACATTGTGGCGATACCGGCGGCCGTGCTGCTCGCTACGCCAGCCCCGGCGCCGGCGCCGCCAACACCCGAAGCCGCCCGCACGGTCTCCGAGCGCTTCAGCGCCATGCGGATCCGTGCGAACAGCTCCTCAATTGCAAACGGCTTGGTCAGGTAATCGTCGGCGCCGGCATCGAGCCCGGCCACCTTATCCATCACGGCATCGCGCGCGGTGACCATAATCACTGGCACATCCTTGTGCTTGCGTACGCGCCGCAGTACCTCCATGCCGTTGAGTTGCGGCAACAGCACATCGAGCAGAATCAAATCATAGTCGCGCTCCAGCGCCAGGTCCACGGCGGTGCGGCCGTCGGCGGCGTGCTCCACCTGGTAGCCCTCGTGCTCCAGCTCAAGCGTCACAAAGCGGGCGATTTTCTCCTCGTCCTCTACGATCAGGATCCGTGCCATGTGTGCCCCCGTCTGCGATTACTTGTCGTTGTTGAGATTTTGCTTGATGTCGTCCGCGGCGTCGGCGGCGTGATCCATAAGGTTGTTGATGCTGCCGGGCACGTCGCCGTCGCTGTCGATGCGGTAGCGCATGCCAAAGAACAGGCCAATCAGCATCAGCCATATCGTGGCGCCCCAGGCAAACAGCGCGACGATGGGAATCAGGATGGGGATGTTGAGGATGATCGCATCGCGGCGCGTGGCGATAAACTTGGTGTCCAGGCTCAGGCGGAAGAGCTTTTTGAGGTACTCCCATACGCTGTCCATCTTCTTGGAGAAGTCGGTCTTTTCGCTCGACTTTTCGTAGGCGGCCTGCGCGGCGACCATCTCGGCCGAGGGCTCATTGACTGGCGCGGACTCAGTGGCGGCGTGCGCCGACGTGGTCTGGGTCTTGCCCTGCGACTCGAGCCAAATGATGGCATCCAGAACGTTGCCGTCGGCAGCGTCGAGCGCTGCCTTGGCATCGGTGTAACTCACGTTGCACTTGGTGCGGATGGTTTCAACTTTTTCGAGGTCGTCCATGACCTGTCCTTTCGTTCGATGGGCGCGACGCCGGGCGATCTGCCCGGGCGCGAGCGTTGCGTTCGGCGGCCTACGTGGCGCCGTCCCGCCCTTGGTCGAACTCTATAGTGCAGGTTATAGATTAAGCGATTCTTGAGCCAAGATTAATGTTGGATGAGTTTTTGGGTGGCAGCGGGAAAAGTATTAGACCTCGATAGCGGGGGATGGGGTGCCGGTGCAAAACGGCGTCAAGGGTTGGTCGAGCAGGCGGTTTTCAAGCGACTGGGACATGGCGGGCGGTCGATCGCCTATACTGGTTGAGCTCAACTGGAGAGGTGATAACTAGTTATGAAATCAATCAATGTTGCAGCAGCGATTATTCAGAAGGACGGGAAAATCCTGAGCTGCCAGCGCGGCTACGGCGAGTTTAAAGACGGCTGGGAGTTTCCGGGCGGAAAGCTCGAGCCGGGCGAGACCGGCGAGCAGGCAATCGTGCGCGAGATTCAGGAAGAGCTCGAGGTCACGATCGGTAACCTCGACTATCTTTGCACGGTCGAACACGATTACGAGACGTTCCATCTGTCGATGCAGTGCTACCTAGCTAGCATCCTTTCGGGCGAGTTCAAAGAGCACGCTCACGAGGACATGAAGTGGCTCGATACCAATAACCTGTGGGATGTCGATTGGCTTCCGGCGGACGTTAAAGTCGTTAGGGAACTCGAAAAGAAACTCGGGCTTATGTGAGAAAGGAGCGGATGTCGCATGGCGGCCCGCTCCTTCTTTGTTACTCTGTCTCACTCAGATCGCTGAGCATAAACTCGTAAATGTCCTGGCGCACGGGCGCATTGAGTTCATATTCGATTTCGACGGCGTTGTCGCCGCTCTTAGTTTTAATAGCTTTGAACTCGCCAGTCGGATGCATTTCGCCTAGGAAGTAAAATTCCTTGCCACCCTTATCGTCCTTGTTCTTGCGCATAAACAAATACGTCTTTAGCCCGTTGCCCGGCCATGCCTGCAGTCGCTGAATCTCGGGGGAGTTGAGCGTACGATTGTTCTTAGAGATTGCAACTAGCTTACTCGGCGAAACAAAGCGGTCTTCATACTGAATGGACTCGCTAATGTCGGGTGCCTTGTCATAGTTAATAAACACGGGGAATGTATTGGTCTTCTCGTCGTAGAAGTAGCCGCCAAGATTTTGGCCGTTGATGTTCTTTTCCCAGTTCATCAAGCGGCAAACTTCTTCGTACGTGTACTTGGCGTTGAGAACGAAATTTGTGTTTTGGTACGTCTCGGCATAGTCGAGTCGGTTACGCGCAATACCAAAATCCAGCACCTCAAGAATCTGACGCTTGAACTCTGCGTTGCGCAGAGCGGTCGCAAACGCTTCGGTCAGACGAGGTCCGCATCCATCGTCAATAAGCAGGGAAACGAAATCCTTGGGAGTGGCAAAGTCGCCCTTAAGGACTGTGATTGCCGACCTAACGGCGCTGTCCTTAAGCTGTGTGCGGTAGTTCCTAAGCGCAGCCTCGCGCATATGCCGGTAGCCCTCGTGTCAGGCTTCGACGAGCGTTTGAAGCAAATAGAGGTCTTCGAAACGCTTGCCCGCGGCGAGCTTTTGAGAAATAAATTTGAGAATCTTGGTTTGATCAGAGGAAAATTGAACCGTGTAGTCCGGCTCGTATTTGGATAGAAATGCGTGGTAGGACCCCAGGCCGCTATTCTTGAAGATAAGCAGCGGATCGATGGAGCCGTTACGATCAAATTCGAGCAGCGAGGGAATCTTGCCGAGTTTCTGGCGCAAGTCGAGATATTCGTTTTTCAAAAACCTGACGGAGGTGAAATCGCCGCCATCGATGGCCTTGTAGATGCGTGCCTCGGAGATGCGGTCGAAACTTACGGTTGAACATCCAGGAATCGCGGAATCGCCTTCCTGAACAAGACGGCGCAGACGGTCCTTGTTGTAGGTCTTGTCGCCCGAGAGCGCGATGGGCACCAAGAAGTTGCTCTGGTAGTTTCCGATAAAATCGAGCACCAGCGCGTATTCTTTGCCGTCATTCAGACGTAAACCGCGTCCGAGCTGCTGAATAAAGATAATCGCTGAATCGGTGCGACGGAGCATGATGATCTGGTTGAGCGAGGGGATATCGACGCCTTCGTTCATGATGTCGACCGAGAAAATGTACTCGAGCTCGCCGGACTCCAGGCGACTGATTGCGGCGTCGCGGACCTCGTCGGAATCTTGCCCGCTAATCGCGGCCGTTCGGTATCCGAGCACGTTGAATTTACGAGATAGTTCTTCGGCCTCGGCGTTGCGATTGCAGAAGATGAGACCCCTGCGGTCGCTCTTATTGACGCTGTATTCCTCAATCTTCTCGGTGATGTGACGCACACGCTCGTCAGACGTCAAGCGTCCGAACAAGGCAGTGTCTTCAACCGTCTCGTCGTCAATCTCCAGATCGTGAATGCCAAAATAATGGAAGGGGGCAAGCATCTCCTCGGCCAAAGCGTCCTGCAGCGTGATCTGGAACGCGATGACATGGTTGAAGAGCGCAAAGACGTCATAGCCGTCGGTTCGATTCGGCGTGGCGGTCATGCCCAGATAAAACCGCGGTTTGAAGTGTGACATGATGGATTGGTAACCCTGGGAGCCCGTGCGGTGTGCCTCGTCGATGACGATGTAGTCAAACTCATCGGGGCGGAAATCGGACAGATGCTTGGCGACCGAAGAGCACATGGCAAACACGCAGGTAGCGTTTCTAGTATTCTTGCCCGTTTGATAGGTATCGAATGTATAGGTGTTGCCCAAGAGCCGTTCATAGCTCGCGCGGGAGGCGTCGATAATGCGTCGGCGGTGTGCAAGAAAAAGGATGCGCCGGGGTTTGGTTGCCAGGACGTCGAACGCCGACAGGAAGGTTTTGCCCGTGCCGGTTGCCGAGACTAGCAGGGCACGGGTCTCGCCCTTGCGATGGATTGCTCCGAGCGCTTCGAGAGCGCGCTGCTGCATTTTATTGGGCTTGATTTCAAAGAGATCATTCTGCGCCGGTACCTCAGTAGATTTAAACGTTGGTTTCGATTTGGGTTTTGGCGGGTGGGCCGACCGATATTTGGCGTAGCTATCAATCCAGTCATGGGAAAGTGTAATGGTAGAGGCGTCATTCCACAGCGAATCGAACTCGCCTCTAAGCTCGCCGAGCAGCTGGCTGTTTTCAACGGTCTGGTACAGAACGTTCCACTCTTTATTGCAGGTCAGAGCAGCCTGCGTCATATTCGAGCTTCCGACGATAATTGTGCTAGTCTCGCCCTTGTCGAAAATGTATCCCTTGGCGTGTAGATTGCCTTCGAACACCCGCACTTCAATATTGTCGTATTCCAAGAGCTTGCGAAACGCATCGGGCGAGTTGAAGTTGAGGTAGGTGGATGTAAGCAGTCGGCCCTTGATGTCGCGCTGTTTGAGCTCTTGAAACGCCTCGACTAGGATTTGCAAGCCGCCGTCTGCGATAAAGGCAACGCAAAAGTCGAACGAGCTGCAGGTGGAGAGCTGCTCTTCGATAACGGACAGCAGCGTTCCGCCAGTCGCCTTCGAGTTGGCGATGAGCTTGGGTGAATCCTCCCCATGTGCAAGTGAGTCGAATTCAATATCAATCTGCTGCTGAGTAGCCATTTCGCTATGCCTTTCGTCAGACCATGCTGGCGCCAGGATAACAGATCGATCGTTCGTGTTTTGGGCGTATGACGATTAAGGTTGGCAGTTTGGCGTGAGCTTTCAGATGTGTCCGCACGGCATGTGACACTTAGCCTGCCGTCCTGCTCTGCTGCGGTGGCATGAATCAAAGCAACGATCCTCTAAGGAGTTCGATATCGATGAGTGACAACACAAAGCATCTCGTAAAGAAGGGCGTTAAGGATGCGGGGCCGTGTCTCGCGCTGTGCCTTGCCGGCGCGGCAGTTGGGCTGGTGGCTGTTCTGGGGCCGTTCGATGTGCTTCGGAGCACAAGTTCGCTGCATGTTTGCGTTGCCCTCGCTGGCGCCATGGCGACCGGCGGCGTGCTCGATCTGGTCTTTTGGGTGTTCGACCCGTTTGGATGGAAGAACGAGGGGTAAGCCCTATGGAGCAGGTATCCCCCAGCGTTAGGAGGTCCCCATGATCTGGTTTACCAGCGATACCCATTTTGGGCACGAGAACATGCTGCGGCTCTGCGACAGGCTGTGGTCGGCCGTTGCGCAGATGAACGACGCCATGGTCGCCAGCATTAATAGCAAGGTTGGCGAGGACGATGAGCTCTATATCCTGGGCGACTTCAGCTTTAAGATGACAGCCCAAGAAGCCTACGAGCTGCGCAAAAGGATTGCCTGTAAGCGCGTTCATCTGCTGCCCGGCAATCACGACAAGGATTGGTCACAGCCCGCGGTGGCGGGTGCTTTTATCGTTGAGCCGCCCATTTGCGTGCTCAAGATCGACTGCCAAAAAATCGTGATGAGCCACTATCCCATGGTTGACTGGCAGGGCATGTCGCATGGCGGCTGGCATCTGCATGGGCATATCCACAGCGGCGGCGGCGCGTATAACGAGTTCAACCGCAAGCAGGGGCTGCTGCGCTACGACGTGGGTGTGGACGCCAACAGCTACGCCCCGGTGAGCCTGGACGAGCTCAAGACGTGGTTTGCGCAGGTAGACGAGCCGGTGTGCTGCGTTAAATGGCCGTGGTGGGTCAATGCTACGGGCGACGAGCAGATCGAGCACGATCTCGAAACCTATAAGAGGGAAGTGGTAGTCCGATGACGGTCTATGTGACGGGCGATATTCACGGCGGCCTCGACATGCAAAAGCTCCGCGACTGGGAACTCGGGGATAGTCTTGCCAGCGACGACTATCTGATTGTCGCCGGCGACTTTGGCTTTCCATGGGATTTCTCTGCCGAGGAATGTGCTGACATCGCGTGGTTGGAGTCGCGCCCCTACACGGTGCTCTTTGTTGACGGCAATCACGAGCGCTTCGACCATTGGGCGGAGCGCCCTATGGAGTTATGGCACGGCGGGCTCACGCAGCGCCTGTCGGATACCTCGCCCATACGGCGCCTGACGCGCGGCGAGGTCTTTGAGCTCGACGGTTCAACGATCTTTACCATGGGCGGCGCCACGAGCGTGGACAAGGAGTATCGCATACCGTATTCGAGCTGGTGGCCGCAGGAGCTTCCGGACGAGCGCAACTTTGATGAGGCGCGGGCAAAGCTCGACAGCGTGGGTTGGAATGTCGACTACGTGATTACCCATACCTGCTCCACGCGCATGCTCTCGCCTACGCTCTATCCGGCGCCCGGATGGAATCGTCCTGGCGTCGACCGGCTTACGGCATTTTTCGATGAGCTGGAAGACCGCTTGGACTACAAGCGCTGGTACTGCGGGCATTTTCATCGGGACGCAAACCCGGCGGAGCGCCACACCGTGCTCTACGATCGCATCGTCCGCCTGGGCGACGAGCTCCGACCCTGGGACGTTGCGTAGGGGCGGGGCGTCTGGCTACTCGGCCGTTATGGTGATGTTCTCGCGGTGCGCTCGGATGACGTCCCAGCTAAAGTGCTCGACCAGCTGCTCGGCAGAGCGCGGCGTGGTGTCCGGCGCGATGCCCGTTTGGCCGGCAAGCCAGCCCAGCAGCGCCTCGGGCGTGCCAAAGCGGGCACGCAGCTCGCCCAGGTCCAAATCGCGGTCGCGCTTGGAAAGGCGGCGGCCGTCCGGCGACATGAGCAGCGGAATGTGCGCGCAGTGCGGCGTGGGAAGTCCCAGCAGATGCTGCAGGTAGATTTGGCGGGGTGTGGAGCCCAGCAGGTCGCATCCGCGCACAACTTCGGTGACGCCCATGGCGGCGTCGTCGACCACCACGACTAGCTGATAGGCAAAGACGCCGTCGCTGCGGCGCACCAAAAAGTCGCCGCACTCGGTGGCGAGCGCCTCGCATTGGGCCCCGTACGTGCGGTCTACAAACTCGATTACGTCATCTGCCAGATTGTCGACGGCGGGCACGCGCAGACGCGTGGCCGGGGCGCGCAGGGCACTGCGGCGGGTGATCTCCTCGGCCGAAAGCCCTCGGCAAGCGCCGCGGTAGATGGGCGTGCCGTCGCTGGCGTGCGGCGCGCTCGCGGCGTGGAGCTCGGCGCGCGTGCAAAAGCAGGGATAGGTGAGGTTGGCATCCTGTAGCCGATGCAAGGCGTCCTCGTACAGGTCCAGGCGATCGTGCTGGTAGTAGGGGCCTTCGTCCCATTCGAGCCCCAGCCACGCCAGGTCGTCGATGAGCTGCGCTGCAAGCTCCGGGCGCTTGCAGCGGTCGTCCAGGTCCTCGATGCGCAACACGATGCTGCCGCCCTGGCTGCGGGCCGAAAGCCACGCACACAGGCAGCTGAACACGTTGCCCAGGTGCATGCGGCCCGAGGGCGACGGGGCAAAGCGGCCCACGACAGGCGCGGGCGTTGCGGGGGTGGCTGATGCCGCGATGGTCGTCGGCGTGCTGGCGAGAGTCGTTGCTATGTTGCGTGCGTTGATATCCATGCGGACGAGTATAGCGCGGGGCGCGGTGGGGGAGACGTCGTTATGGGTCGCAAGTTGCCGGGACTCGCGCGCACTGCGTGCACCGGGCTACCGGCTCAGCATTTTGATTCCGGCCCATTCATTCAACACCTCAAACGACAGAAACCCCGGCAGCTCTTCGCAACTGCCGGGGTTTCCGCGGAAAAGGGGGACATGATCCTCGAGCGAACGGGAAAGGGGCAAACCGTTTTCGCTCAACTCCTTTATGCCCTCTGACCGCTGGCTCAATCAGCGCATGCCGCGGCAACACAAAGCCGCTACACCTGTGACGGAGGTGTGAAGCGGTGTCTATTGCTGGCGCGGGCCATGCCAAGGAGTGTCCCAGGCTGCCGGCAGATAAGGAACGTCCCTAACTGCCGGGGTGCGGAGGTGACTTTCGTCCCGTCTGGCGCTCCGGTTGCCGAGATATTCGTCATGTGCAGCCGCAAACGTGGGACAATTGCGCTGTTGGTACCACAGATAAAGGATGTGCCTATGAACACTCCCGTTGCCAAAACAAGCCGGCAGCGCCGCCTGTTTGTGCGGTTCGCTTCCGTCTGCGCGCTCGTCACATGCGCGCTGTTGCTGTTGCCCGCCGTTGCGCGTGCCGACGGCTACTCCATGAGTCAAACCTACATTGGGGCCACGGTCGAGGCCGATGGCTCGCTGACCGTGATCGAGGGGCGCCAGTTTGATTTCGACGACGACATCAACGGCGTGTACTGGGATATCAATACTGGCTCAAACCAGCAAGGCGGCTCGGTGAACGTTGATGTGCTGAGCGTCGAGGAAGATGACACCGCGTTTAGTGAGGTTGGCAGCGCGAACAAAGGCGACTCTGGCGTCTACACGGTGGAGCAGTCCGGCGATGGCGTAAGGCTTAAGGTATTCAGCCCCCACGAGAGCGGCGACAGCGCGATCTATTACGTGAGCTATTCCATGACCGGCGCGGTCATGAACTGGGCCGATACCGCCGAGCTCTACTGGAAGTTCGTGGGTGACGGCTGGTCTGCCGATTCCGATGACGTGGAGATGGAGGTCTACTTCGCAAACGCCGCTGCCGGGACGGCGGCGACTAAGGGCGATAACTTCCGCGCATGGGGCCATGGTCCGCTAACGGGCGACGTGTCGCTCGACGAGAACGAGCCCATGGTCACCTATACCATCCCGTGCGTGCACGAGGGCGAGTTTGCCGAGGCGCGTATCGCCTTCCCCAGCGACTGGGTGCCGCAGCTTGCCGCCTCGGGTGACGAGCGCATGTCGACAATCCTGAGCGAGGAGAAAGAGTGGGCCGACGAGGCCAACGCCCGCCGTGAGCACGCCCGCATGATCGCAAATTCACTTGCCGCGGTAAGTGTTGTCGCGGCGGCGGCCTTCACCGGCGTAATCGTGGTGCTCAAGCTACGTAAGCCCAAGCCCAAGCCGCTTTTCCAAGATGAATACTTCCGTGACGTGCCCTCGGCCGACCATCCCGCCGTGCTCTCGACCCTTATGAGCTGGAACGATGTGCCCGATCAGGCATATATCGCCACGCTTATGAAGCTCACCGACGACCGCGTGATCAAGCTCGAGGAATCGACCGAGACAAAAAAGAAGGGCCTGCTGGGGCGCGAAAAAGAGGAACAGACGTATCGCCTCACAGTGACCGACGAAGGCTGGAAGTCGGTCAAGAAGGACAGCGTAGACCGCGCGGTGCTCAAGGTCTTCTTCGCCGGCGTTAAGCCTGACGAGAACGGCATCCGTTCGCGCACGTTTAGCGAGCTGGAGGATTACGTCAGCGATCACGCCGAATCTGCTGGCGATAAGCTCGAGGACTATCAGAATACCGTTAAGGGAGAGCTGGTCGATCGCGAGTACGTGGCTTCGGACGGCATTGTCGCAATGGTGTTTGGCCTGGTCCTGGGCATTTTAATCGCCTTTATTCCCATCGGATCCATTTTCTTTACCGATGCTGCGCAGGCAAACGTTATCGCCGCGGTTATCTCGGTGCCCATCGTACTTGTAGGCATTGGCGTAAGTCTCACCTTCCGTCGCTATACGCCGGAGGGTGCCGAGGTTGCGGCGCGCTGCAAGGCGCTCAAGCATTGGCTCGAGGATTTTACGCGCCTTAAGGAGGCCGTCCCGGGCGATCTGATTCTGTGGAACAAACTGCTGGTGATGGGCGTGGCGCTGGGCGTTTCCAAGGAAGTGCTGCGCCAGCTTGCCGAGGCTGTACCTGCCGATCTGCGCGACAGCGACGACTTCTACGACAACTATCCCTGCTACTGGTGGTACTACCATCATTACGGCAACGAGTCGCCGCTTGATTCGTTTGATGACGTGTATCACGAAACCATCCGTGAGCTGGCATCGAGCTCTGATAGCTCGAGCGGCGGCGGAGGCGGCGGTTTCTCCGGAGGTGGCGGAGGCGGCGCCGGCGGAGGCGGCGGCGGAACGTTCTAACGGTCGTATTTTACGGGATGGGCTTTTCTCGACAGTCGTCGGGGAGAGCTCGTCCCATTCTTATGCGCCGAGATGGGCCGATCTTTCTACGTTTTGCTCCGTCAAAAGGGGCAGTGGGCAAAAAACGCCAAATATGAGTACTGTTGCCTTGCCGGTCACATATCTTTGGGCTTAAAAAGGGATCCCTAATGAGAATACTTCTCGTTAGGGACCCCTTTTATTCTACATATGGGGAGGAACGTTGGCTTGCACAACGTATTGTCATGTCGAGCGGACCCGAAATTACTCAAATTTGCTGCCACTAAAAAGGTAACAGTACTCATATTTGCCCTTTTTTGCCCACAGCCCCTTCGGAAGGCACCGAAATTGCTCTAAGCGGCACATAGAGACGCCCCTTTGTTGCCGGTTGTCTTCAAGACTGTCCCCAATAACTAGTCGTTTAAGAGCGTCCCCAACGACTAGTCGTTGGGGACGCTGACGGGCCTATGCTGTTAGATCCAGCTCGTAGAGGAAGCTTTCGCGGGGCATATTGTGGCGGCGCTCTTCGCGGTTGGCACGATGCGTGGCCGTGCGCTTAAAACCGTGGAGCTCGTAGAATTTCCAAGAGCAGTTGGAATCGGTGTACAGGTGCGCGCTCGTTGCTCCGCGCGAGGACAGGTGCGAAATCGCGGCATCAAGCAGCACCGTTCCAACGCCCAAGCCATGAACGTCCTGGTCCACGGCAAGCAGCGTGACCTCGTTGTCATGCGGCAACGGACTGCTTTCGAGCAGACGATTATTGGTCCGGATCGTGGCTCGCACAAACGAAAGATACTCGGCGCACGCATTGGGCTCCAGCTCGCGCATTTGGGATAGGAGCGCGCGCTCGGCGTCCATCCAATGTTCGTCGATGCTGGCGCTGGCGGTCTGTCCCGCACGCGCAAGCGAAATGCCGCGCGCCTCGCCGTCAATTACGGCAACTTGCGAAAACGTGGAAGAAGAGAGGCAATAGGCAAGGTCGCACGCGGCCTCGAGGCGGTTGTACTCATCGTTATCCGAGTTGTTATGCCAAAGCTGCTGCAGAATCAGCGCGATGGCGTCGAAATCTTCGGTAT
>ERZ1673749.795-NODE-795-length-28919-cov-9.640313_pt1 | contig 28919 bp, 28 predicted proteins | sample MGYA00580204_ERZ1673749 | MGnify/ENA primary metagenome ERZ1673749 (study PRJEB41218, sample SAMN15661745) | gut metagenome | host: Homo sapiens | place: Canada: London | collected 2015-08-20/2019-03-30 | study: EMG produced TPA metagenomics assembly of...
TAGGGCAGCGGGTTCATCCCCACCAGCGGCAGCGCCGCGAACACGCCGACGGTGCCGCGGGCGAAGGTGAACAGGTGCTCGTTGACGGGCAGGTCTTCCTCCGTCACCAGCGCCACCGACCCGGCCCCCAGAATCCCGGCGAGAATCCACGCTGCTGGGACCCCCAGATACGAAAGCAGCAGCCCGAGCACCACTGACAACGGTGCTGCCACAAGCCAACGGTTCATGTGGGGCATAGTAGTCCCGTGATCGTTTTCCTCCTCGCCGCGTCTGCGTTCGCCGGCTGGATCGACGCCGTGATCGGCGGCGGCGGTCTCGTGCTCATCCCGGTGCTGATGTCGGCCACATCGATGCCGGCTGCGTCCGTGCTGGCCACGAACAAGGTCGCGGCGATCTCGGGCACCGCCTCCGCCGCCGCCACCCTCGTGCGCCGCGTTGGGGTCCCCAGGGTGACATGGGTATACGCCTTCATCGCGGGTGTCACCGCCGCGCTCGGCGCCAGAGCGGTCTCGCTTATCGACGACTCCGTGGCCACCCCCATCATCCTCGTCCTTCTTATCGGAGTGGGCATCTTTGTCGCGCTGAATCCGAAGTTCGGGCAGGAGGGCGCCGGCATCTTTTCCGGCAAACGTCTCGCCCTCGCCGCGCTCGCTGTGGCACTGATCGGCTTCTACGACGGCATCTTCGGCCCCGGCACCGGCATGTTCCTCATCATGGGCTTCACCGCCGTGTTTTCCCAGGCGTTTTTGCGTTCGGCGGCGATGGCGAAGGTGATCAACACCGCCACCAACTGCGGCGCGCTCGCCGTGTTCATCGCGGGCGGCTACGTGCAGTGGAAGCTCGCGCTCATCCTCGCGGTGGCGAACGTGGTTGGTGCCCAATTGGGGGCAAGGACTGTGCTCAAGGGCGGTTCGAAACTTGTCCGTGTCGCGCTCCTTGCGCTGGTTGTCGTACTATGCGCCCGTCTAGGGTGGCAAGAGTATCTGACACGCATGGGCTAATGTGCCAAAATGCTTGATTATGAGCCGTTTAGATAGTGATTCAAAAACATCTGGTGCGAAGAAGCCTACGACGGAGGAGCGCATCTACGCCTCCGTGCTGCGAATCGCCCAGCAGGAGGGGTTCGGCGCAACCTCTATCGACGCCGTTGTCGCGGACTCCGGCGTAGCGAAGACGACCATTTACCGCCGCTACGCGGACCGCAAGGAAATGCTGGTCGACGCGCTCGACAACATCGCGATTTCCATCCCGAAGCTCGTTGACTACTGCGAGGAAGGCGAGCCGCTGACCAAGGAGGCATTCCGCGACTACATCACGGAGCTCGGCGCGTTCATCGAGGACAACGTGGGCACCCGCGTGTTCGGCTCACTCATCGCTACCGCCGACCCGCTCGTGGTGGCCTGGCGCGAGCGCTTCGAGGAGGCCTTCTACGACCGCTTCATCGAGGACATCGAGGACGCACAGAGCAACGGCACTCTGCGCGCAGGCGTGGACCCGGGCGTGGTCGGCGCGATGGTGGTCGGCGCGGTGATTCTGCGCTCGACCTTCAACGTGGGCAGCCCGACCCTGCTGGCCAAGCGCACCACTGAGGTGCTGTGGCCGGTGATTGGCGTTAACTGAGGGTGAGGGTGCCGTCGATAAGCTTGAGCACGGCGATGACGGCACCAACGACCACAATGCCCACGACGACCCACTCAAAGGCATTGAACAGGCGCTCCTTGTTGCTGATGCGCGTCCAGACGTACGGGACGATGCCCGGGAGCACAGCGAGTGCGCCAAGCAGCACATAGACCGGATCAGCCGCGTAGATCAGCCACAGCGAGTAGATGAAGCCGATCGCGCCGATGGCCAGGTGGCGACGGTTTTCCGCGCGGGTGGTGTCCGGGCCCGAGTCGTCGAAACGCGTGCCAGCGTGCGGGTGGCTTAGGCCCTTGCCGCGCGAACTCAGCAGCACCAGGTACAACGCCGAGAAGATGTACGGCAGCAAGTACATGATGGTGGCCAGCTGCACCATCGCGTTATACGACGCCTCGTTGGCGAAGAAGATAATCACGAACAGCTGGATGACCAGCGTGGACACCAGCTGCGCGCGGAAGGGCGAACCCGCGTTGTTCGTCTTGCCCAGCGCCTTGGGCAAAAGGCCGTCGTTGGCCATGAGCACGATCGGCTCCGCGCACAGCATCTGCCAGGACACGTACGCGCCCAGCACCGACAGGCACAGGCCGATGGAGATGAACACGCCGCCCCACGGGCCGACCACGGCCTCGAGCACCGCGCCCATCGAGTTCTCCGGCAGCGCAGCTAGCTCCGGCTGGGTCAGCACGCCGTAGGAGAGCGTCGAGACCGCGACCAGCAGAAGCAGCACGGAGAGAAAGCCGATGATGGTGGCGCGGCCGACGTCGTGACGCGTGCGCGCCTGCTTGGAGTACACGGACGCGCCCTCGATGCCGATGAACACCCACACCGTGTAGAGCATGATGCCCTGTAGCTGCTGAGAAAATGGAATAGCAGAATTTTCGCCCCAAAAGTCGAGCGTGAACTTGTCCCAGGAAAACCCGAGGAAGGCCACCAGCACCACGAAGCAGAGGATGGGCACAAGCTTGGCGACGGTCGTCACCACGTTCATCACCGCCGCCTGCTTCACGCCGCGCGTGAGCATGGCGAAGATCGTCCAGGTCAATACCGTGACCGCCCCCGCGAGTACCCAATCGTTCTTGAATGCGGGCACGTAGTAACCGATCGTGGAGAAAAACAGGGTGGCGTAGCCCACCTGCGCCATGACCGAGCCCAGCCAGTAGCCCAGCCCACTAGTAAAGCCGATGAAGTCGCCGAGGCCCGCGCGCACATAGGAGTACACGCCGGAGTCCAGGTGCGGCTTCCTGCGCGCCAGGATCTGGAACACAAAGGCGATCGAGAGCATGCCCACGCCGGCGATGACCCAGCCGATGAGCATCGCCCCCGGGCTCGCCACGGAGCCGATGTTCTGCGGAAGGGCGAAGATGCCGGAGCCGATCGTGGAACCAATGATCAGCGAGACCAAGGTCCACATAGTCACTGTGTGGGCACGGGTAGTCATGACCGATAAGTTACCTGGCCCGCCCAGGAATCTGTTAGTTTTGATGCTTTTTTGTACGCGCGGTTGGTGTGGCGCTCCACGGGTCCTCTGGCCACGGGTGCTTGGGGTAACGTCCGCGCATTTCCTTGCGCACATCTTGGTAGGGCCCGTCCCAGAAGCTGCGCAGGTCATCGGTCACTGCGAGCTCCCGTCCGGCGGGGGAGAGCAGGTGGAACAAAAGTTTCCGCCCGGCGATCACGGGGGAGCTTTCTAGTCCAAACGCGAGCTGCAGTTTTACTCGCACGATCGGGCGCCCGGTGGAGTAGTCGACCTTGCCGATTGGCAGCTTTTCCGGCGCCAGTTCATCGAGCCTCGCTGCTTCCGGCCAGGGCAGCTGCCTGAGCAGCGCGTTGCGCATGTTGAGCTGGCTTATCGACGCCCCGTTCGCAAGCTCTGCGATTTCGATCGAGTAATCTCCTTTCGCAACGTCTGGCCACGGGGCCCCAAGCTGCTCGTGCAGGAAGTCGAGGCGCGCTTTGAGGCGCTGGGTTGCGTCGTCGAGTTGGAAATCATCCAAGGTCAGACCCTTGAGCGCCTCCTGGGCCTCCTCCGGCGAAGGCTGCACCGGCGTGGAGCTCAGCTCGATCGCGCCGACGGCCCGGACCTTGCGCCCGCGGACCTTGCCGCCCTGGAGACTCGCGCGCACCGTTTCTGTGATCCGCGCTTCCGGCAGGTGGTAGGGCGCGGCCTCGCGAATGATCGCCCCGCGCGCCGTCCTTTGCACCTCGGCGGCGGCGATCCACTCATCTTTTCCGGCAAAAGTTGCGCGCGTGCCGCTGGCGAGCAGGTACTCGTCGCCGATCTTCTTCGCCACCCACTGCGGAAAGGCGGTCGCGATCACGTCGCCGTCCGGGACTCTTGTCGTTTGCGGCACCAGTCGCGCGAGGCGTTTCGCGTCCATGTCGCCAAGCTTTGCGACGCACACAGCCGCCCCCGAGCCGTATTCGAGCAGCGCCGCGCCAAGCCGGGGGTCCAGCGGGAGTGCCACCAGTTTTCGGCCAAAACTTGTGATCGCGTTGTTTTCATCGAGGGCTCCGAGGTCGCGGAGGGTCGCGTGGGCGTCGGCAAGCGACTGCTCCGGCGGCGGGTCCAGCAGCGGCAGGTCGGGCGAGCCCCACGCCGCGATGGCGAGTGCCGCGCCGGTGAGGTCGCTGGTAGCAATTTCCGGCGAAATGTCGGGCGCGAACTTCTTCAGCTCCTCGCGCGAAAATGCTCGGACGACTTCGCCCGGGCCGAGGCGCCCTGCGCGGCCCGCCCGCTGTTCCGCGCTCGTGACTGCCTCAGAGACCGTGACCAGACCCGTCATCCCGCGGTTGTCGCGTCTTGGAATTCTTGCGAGCCCCGCGTCGACGACTCGCCGCACCCCCGGCACCGTAATTGAGGACTCCGCGACGCTGGTGGCGACTACGACCTGGGAGTCCCCATTGAGTGCCTCGTCCTGCTCCGCGGAAGACAGCCGCCCGTGCAGGGGTTTTGCATCTGCGCACGCACCACACACCAGGTCGACCTCGCGCGCGCCGGGCACGAACACGAGGGTGCGGGCATCACTTGCCTCCGCCAGGCGGGCGACGTGCTGGTAGAACGCGCGGGTACCTTGGATCCGCTCCGGGTGGGGTGCGTACTCGATCTCCAGCGGGTGCGTAACTGCCTCCGTCGATAGGATGCGCGCGCCGATATGTGTAGCGAATGTTGCCGCATCCAGCGTCGCGGACATCGCGGCAAGGTAAAGGTCATCGCGCAGCACCGCCACCTCCATGCACATGGCGAGCAGCAGGTCGGTGTCTAGCTGGCGCTCGTGGACCTCGTCGAGGATGACCGCGTTTACCCCCTCCAGCCCCGGGTCCTTGAGTAGGCGATTCAGGAGTACTCCCGGCGTCACGAATTCGACGAGCGACCCGTCCTTGTGCTCGCCGCGGATGGAGTACCCAACTCTTTGGCCCAAAGTTGAGCCGTCGAGGTGCGCCAGCCTCCTCGCCGCGGACCGGACCGCCACACGGCGCGGCGCGGTCACAATGGTTTTGCCGACCTTGTTCGCAATCGCCGGGGGCAGCAACGTCGTCTTGCCGGTGCCGGGCGGCGCCTGCACCACGAGCGGCCCGGAATCCGGTAGCTGGTCCAGGGAATCCGCTACTGGCAGGCCCTGTCCGATTTTCGCAAGGTCAAACATGAGTTTCCAGGGTAGCGTGAGGGGCATGAGACGTCTCTTCGCAGCGATCGTCCCACCAGATGAGGTCCGCGAGCACCTCATCACCGCCTTGCGCCCGATCAGGGACTTCTCCGGCACCGAAGTGCGCTGGACCGATCCCGACAATTGGCATATCACCTGCGCGTTCTACGGCAGCCAGCCGAACGACGCGGCCGCCGTGAGCGACCACCTCTCGCAAGCGACTGCGTTTACAAGACCGATCCGCCTCCACCTGAGAGGCGCGGGTTGCTTCGAGCGGCGCACCCTGTGGATCGGGGTCGGCGGTGACAAAGCGCAGTTGAAAGACCTCATGGCGGACTGCCAACTCGACCCGGGGCAGTGGCACCGCCAGCGCGCCCACCTCTCAGTCGCGCGGAGAGGCACGAGAACGCGCGACATGCTGCTTCTCGACGACCACGCCCACGCCCTCTCCGTCTACTCCGGCCCCGACTTCACCGTGGATGAAGTCCACCTCATGGAGTCCCACCTCGGCCGGGGCCGCAGCGGCGGTCCGAAGTACGAGGTGGTGGACACGTTCTACCTGCGCTAGGCGGGGAGAAGCTCCGCGAGCGCTCGCTCGACGTAGCTGAGCGGATCGTGGGTCGGCAGTACGTCTTTGGGCTGGAAAGTCATGCCGTACTCATCCTCCAGCGCCGTGATGCGCGCCTTCGCCTCCGCCAAGTCCTGGTCGCGGTCGAAGTTGTCGAGGATGGCGTGACCCTTGGCGTTGAACTCCGCTGCCCGTGCCCGGTTCGCGCGCACGCTGGCGAGGCTGGAGCGCCACCGGGGATTGGTCGGTGTGACCTGCCGGCCAAGCAGCCCGTCTGGTTCGGAGATCTCGTAGGTGCCGTCGGAAAACAGCCAGATGATGTCGCCGGTGACCGGGTCGGGCACGTAGCACGCCCGCCTATCCGTCTTGAGGTTGTGATGATGCTGGCACAGTGAGAAGAGGTTGTCCGGGGTAGTCTCGCCGCCCTCTTCGAAGGGGACGCGGTGGTCCAGCTGGCAGGAGTGTGCCGGTGCGGTGCATCCGGGGTAGACACAGGTGCCGTCGCGGGCAGCAACGTAGTCGCGCATCTCGGTAGTCGGGCTGTAGCTGGGCGTAGAGGTGTTGGCGGCTTCGTCCATGTCCAGCACTTCCGCCCCGGTCTTGGCGATCCACTCGTCCAGCGCCGCCGTGGCCTCCGGGCCAGTCCACCCGTGCCCGGGGAACTGCACCGGGTCGCCAGCTTCGCGACCCTTCGGCGTGTAGCAGTGCAGGACAGGCGCATGAGTTGGCACGACCTCGCCGGTGAGCAGCTTGATCATGGCTTCGGCCAGTGTCACCTTGTGCTCGCGCGCCGCCGCCATGATGCTCGTGCGGCACCGGGCGGCGCTGAGCTCGTTCGTGCTCAGCTGCACGATGGACTGCTCGACCCCGTCCAACAGGAATTCATCGAAGCTCACCTGCTCCTGCGAGCGGGAGCGCTCGCGCTCCTTGCGCCGCTTCTGGTCGTAGGCGCGCTCGGGGTCGATCTGGCGGATCAGCTCCCGGATGCGGCGGGTCACCGTGTGACGCTGGGGCATGTGCTGGTTGGTGCGGGTGGGGGTGAAAAGGGAGGTCAACGCATCGTCGATAAGCGAGAGCGCTTCGGGGGCTACCTCTTCCCCGAGCTCGGCGAGGACCCGCTCGATGGCGACGAGGTGCGACATGTCGAGCAAGCGGGAAGCGCGATGGAGGGCTTGCAGGCGCGGGAGGAGGCCCAGCGTGGCGAAGGCGAGGATGCCGCGCTCGACGAAGCCCTTCGACCACGCGGTGGCCTGCTGGATTTGGGTCACGCGCATGTCGAAGTCCTCGATCTCGGTGTCGATGTACGAGGAAAATACGGCGAAATGTGCGTCTCGGACGGCTTGGCCTGCGGAACTTATCGGGTCGTCGGGTCGTTGGGTACGGAAATGGGCTGGCGGGCTTGCGGTTGTGGTGGTCATGGTATTACCCCTTCGAAATGAAGTTTCCTTCAAAGTAGCGCACGCATGTTCTATTCGCAAGGGTTGTATGCCGCCTATTTTGGAAATAAGGGACTGCCTGTGCTAATTAGAGCGATTCGCAATATTCTGTTTGACCACAGCGGGTACGCCCGCGGCGAGCGAGTCGTCGGGAAGGTCCCTGGTCACGACCGCCCCCGCCGCGACGACGCACCGATCGCCGATGTGCACGCCCGGCATCACCATCGCACCCGCGCCGAACCAGCAGTTTTCGCCGATCGTGATGGGTTTTGCGCGCTCCCAGCCAGCGGCGCGGTCGTCGGGGTCGAGTGGGTGCTCCACCGTGATGAGCTGGCAGCCGGGTCCGAAAAGGGTGCCTGCGCCGATGGTCACGTCCGCGATGTCGAGGATGGTGCAGTTGAAGTTCATGAAACAGCCCGGCCCGAAGTGCGTGTTCGCGCCGTATTCCAGGTGAAGTGGGGCCCACACGTCTGGTGTTTCCCCGTTTGGGAAGATTTCGGCCAAAAGTTCGCGCGTCCGCTGCGGGTCGGTGTTGTGCAGGGCGTTGAACTCCCGGAGGAGTGTCCATCCTGGTTGGTGGTCGGGGAGTGCTTCCGGCTTATACCACGTGTTCGTCATGCGGCTAGGGTAGGTGCATGTTTTTGCTACTCGCCACGTGGATCGCGGCAATTGCGAGCCCGGGCCCGGACCTCTTCCAGCTGATCCGCGTCGGAACGAAGGATCGGCGCGCCGGGGTGCTGTGCGCGCTGGGGATCATGGTGGGCAACACCTTCTGGATCGTGGCGTCGACAGCCGGGCTCAGCGCGCTCGTGAATACATTTCCGCAGATTCTGGCGGTGCTGCAGCTGGTTGGCGGCGCGTACCTCGGCTGGATGGGGTGGAGCGCCATCCGTAATGCCAGTAATCCGAACGTGCCGGCGGCGGCGAGCGTGCGCAAGCCCTTTCGCCTCGGCTTGGCGACGAACCTTTCCAACCCGAAAGCCATCCTCTTCTTCGGCGCGATCTTCGCCCAGTTCAACGCTGGCGCACTTGAAGCGATCCTCCTGATCGTGACTGGCGCGGTCTGGTTCGTCGGCTTTGCACTTTTGGCCGCAAAGTTGGGCGGAGTTATTGCACAGTACGGACACGTGGTGGATAGAGTCACCGGCGCGATCTTTGTGGCACTGGCAGTGTGGATGATTCTCAGCGGCGCGCGAACCATCTTGTTATCCTAACCGCATGGTGGCCCAGAAAGTAGCAGTAGTCACTGGCGGATCTGCAGGTATTGGCGCGGCGGCGGCCCGGGCGTTGGCAAACGACGGGTGGCACGTCGTCGTCGCGGCGCGGCGCCTCGACAGGTGCGAGGCGATCGCAAAGGAGATCGGCGGGGTTGCGGCCGAATTGGATGTGACGGATCAGGTGAGCGTCGATAAGCTTGCGGCCCAGCTTGAGCGAGTCGACCTGGTGGTCAACAACGCGGGCGGGGCGAAGCAGCTGGACTTCCTGCGGGACGCGTCTGACGCCGACTGGGAGTGGATGTTTGCCACCAACGTGATGGGCACAATGCGCGTCACCCGCGCGCTGTACCCGCAGCTCAAGGCGTCGAAGGGGCTGGTGATCAACATCGGTTCGGTTGCCGGCACGGACGCGTACAAGGGCGGATCCGGCTACAACGCGGCGAAGTACGGGCTGCGTGGCATGACGCGCGCTTTCCGTCGAGAAGAGGCGGAGCAGGGCATCCGCGTCACTGAGATCGACCCGGGCCGCGTCAAGACTGAGTTCTCGCTCAACCGTTTCGCGGGCGATAAGGCAAAGGCCGACGCGGTCTACGAGGGTAAGCTCAACCTCACCGCGGCGGACATCGCGGAGGCGATCCGGTGGGTGGCGAGCCTGCCGCCGCACGTTAACATTGACAGCCTGAACATCATGCCGACTGACCAGTCCGAGCGATAGCAGTTATCATTGGTCATATGATTCTGACAATGACTCCAAACGTTGAAGGCCGACAGATCACGGAGTACATGCGCGTGATCGGTGGCGAAACCATTGTCGGCATGGCAATGTTCCGCGACTTCGCCGGCCGCGTCCAGTCCCAGGAGGGCGAGGTCATCCAGGCCCGCGACTCCGCGCTCAACGAGCTGTGGAACCGCGCACAGCAGATGGGCGCCGACGCCGTGGTTTCCGTCGACGTCCAGTACGACACGATCGGCGCCGACAACGGGCTGCTCATGGTCACCGCCACCGGCACGGCAGTGAAGTTGGCCTAGCATGGACGTCGCAATTTCCGGGGACTCGATCCGGCTCGGCCAGTTCCTCAAACTCGCGAACCTCGTCGAGTCCGGCGGCCACGCAAAGGAAGTCATCGCGGCCGGCGAGGTGCAGGTCAACGGCGAGGTCGTCACCTCCCGGGGCCATTTGCTTAGCGACGCCGACGTGGTCCACCTCGGCGGCACCTCCGCCACCGTCGTCACCGGCGGCGAAGACGCTGAAGACCAAGACTACTTCGACGAACGCACCGCCAACGACGATTTCGACCCGGAAAAGTGGCGTAACCTGCCCTAAACTACGATGGGCTTTTCACTTCTTCAGGTTGGAGGACTTTTTATGCCCGCTTTCAGTGCCGAGCCCGGAATGCCCTACTGGCAGGACCTGCTCACACCAGACCAGCAGAAATCGACCTACTTCTACTCCAAGCTGCTCGGCTGGGAGACCACCGGCGAGAGCTATCGGGTAGCGAAGAAGCAAGGCCTGCCAGTCGCGGGCATTGTGCCAGGTGAGCCACCCGCGTGGGTGACCTACTTCTTGGGCAACGCCGATGTGGAAAAGTTTGGCGGAAAAGTTGTCGCCTCCTCCGAGGTGTCGCTGGGCCGGATGCACGTGTGCCAGGACCCGGCGGGCGGCGTCTTCGGCCTGATTGAGCCTGCCGGCGAGGAGCAGTTCGTCGCGGCCGGCGAGCCGGGGGTGCCGGTGTGGTACGAGTACAGCGCCCCGAACCTGCAGGCCGTCGACTTCTACGGCGACCTCTTCGATTGGGAGATCAAGGAGTCGGAGGGGTACTACCTCGCGATGGAAGGTGGGTCGCCTTTCCTCGGCATGCGCGTGGAGGACAACCCCGTCGGCTGGCAGAGCTTTTTGGGCGTTCCTAATATCACTGAAGCGCGCCAACAGGTCGAAATGCTCGGCGGCAAGGTCCTCGCAGGCCCGGGTGATTCGCCCTTCGGCCCGATGCTCGCCATGCAGGACCCGACTGGCGCCCACGCCTTCCTCGTCGAGGCCCCCGAGCCCGCCCCGGAGGACTTCAGCGAGGCGGACTCGGTGCTCGAGCTTTAGGCGCGGAAAAACTCGGCGAGGTCGCGCACTTTTCGACGCGCCTCCGCCGGCGTCTGGATGTAGTGCGTCGAGTGGTAGGTCTGCGCGCCTTCGATTTTCATCCCGATCGAGTCCTCGGTGCCGACCTGGGTAAAGGTGGGCACATCGAGGCGCACGACTTTTGTGGGAAAAGTGAATGCAACTTTGTCGATATCTTTCGGAACGTAGTCACACCCAGAGGAAAACGCCCACACGGCAACTGTCTTTGCGCCAGAGTTTCGGGCGAAAGCTACGGCGGAACTTGCGTCCTTAACGTCGTCCACGTCCAACACTGTGCACCCGGAAAGCTGCGCGAGTGCTGCCGCTTCCGGGCGGAAGAAGTGGTCCTTTGCAACGTGCGGGCCGTCCCACAGGCTGATGATCCAGGACGCGGAGTCGCCGAAGATTTCCCCCAGCTCGCAACTTTTCTGCGAAATGTTGTCGGTGTAGGCCACGCCCGGCATCGTGTGGTCGACCGCGGAGCCGAGCATGAGCATGGCCGCGTGCGTGATGCGGTCCGGTAGCAGCGCGAGGTACTGGGGGGAATCCGGATCGTAGGTGGACTCGATATAGCTGCGGAGCTGCTCGAGCTGCAGGTCGTCAGGCAGCTGTCGATCGACGCCGCCGACGTTGAAATTCGGGTCGCCCTGGATGTTCTCCGGGTACTCGTCTACCAAATCCTCACCCGCTTCTCCGGTGCGATCCACATCTTGGAGCCGGGCTCTACCTCGAACGCGTCGTAGAACTCGGCGACGTTCGCGGCGATCACGTTGCAGCGGAACTCGTTTGGCGAGTGCGGGTCGATGGCGAGCAGCTGTGCCGCCATCTCCGGGCGGGTCTTCGAGCGCCAGACGCGCGCCCAGGCGAAGAAGAGGCGCTGGAACCCGGGGTACTCGCCGTCGAGGTCGCCGAAGGGGGCGAGTGGGCCGTCGTCAAGCGAGCGCTCCTTGAGGTAGCGCTGGTAGGCAACGACTGCGATGCCGAGCCCGCCGAGATCCCCGATGTTTTCGCCGAGGGTGAACTCGCCGTTGACGCCCTGGGAGCCCTCGCCAAGCACGGACGGGACCAGGCCGTCGAACTGCTCGACCAGCTGCTTGGTCAGCGCCTCGAAGTTCGCGCGGTCCTCGTCGGTCCACCAAGAGTTGAGGTTGCCTGCGCCGTCGTAGCGCGAGCCCTGGTCGTCGAAGCCGTGGCCGATCTCGTGGCCAATGACCGCGCCGATCGCGCCGAAGTTCTCGGCGGCGTCCGCGTCCGGATCGAAGAAGGGCGGCTGCAGGATCGCGGCGGGGAAGGTGATGTCGTTGACCACCGGGTTGTAAAAGGCGTTGACCGTCTGCGGGGTGGTCACCCACTCGGAGCGGTCGGCGGGCTTTCCAATCTTCGCCAGCTGGTAGTCGTGCTCGAAGGCGCTGCCGCGGCGAACGTTGTCGACTAAATGCTCCGGATCAAAGTCCAGGCCGTCGAAGCTGCGCCAGCGGTCCGGGTAGCCGATTTTCGCCTGGAACTGGCCGAGTTTCTCCAGCGCGCGCTCGCGCGTGCCCTCGGTCATCCAGTCCAGCGCGCTGATGCGCTCGCGGTAGGCGGCGAGCAGGTAGTCCACCAGCTCGAGCATGTGCTGCTTGCTCGAGGGCGGGAAATGCTTGGCGACGTACGCCTGCCCAATCTCCTCGCCCACCAAGGACTCGGCGAGCCCGACGGCGCGCTTCCAACGGTCGCGTTGCTCGGTCGCACCGGAGAGCTTCGTGCCGTAGAACTCGAAGTTGGCCTGCCCGATCTCCTCGGTGAGCACGCCGGCGCGGGCGCGCAGGATGTTCCACGCGGCCCACAGCTGCCAATCCGCCAGTGTTTCGGGGCGCAGCATCGCTTCCAGATCCTCAATGTAGGAGGGCATCATCGCGACGACCTTGCCGTCAGGAAGGCCTGAGGCGCGCAGCATCGCCTGCACGTTGGTCGGTAGTGCATCCACGGTGGTCGGGTTGTAGGTGGCCATCGCGTCGCGGGCGCGCACCACGTCCCAGTGGCTGCCGGCGAGGCTGGTCTCGAGGTTGACGATGCGCTCCGCAGCAGTTGCCGGGTCCAGGCCCAGCAGGTACATCGGCGGCAGGAAGCCGAGCATGCGCGCCACGTGCTCCTTGTAGGCGGAAAGTGTCTCCGCATGCTCCTCGGCGCGGTAGTAGGCCTCGTCCGGCAAACCCAGCCCGGACTGGACGAGGTAGGCGACGGCGTCCTCGGACTGCGAGTCCTTTTCTACCCAGTAAGTGAGCGGAGCCCCAATGCCAACCCGCTCGAGTTCGCCGAGCGCGCGGACGAAGTCCTCCACACTTTTCACCGAAAGTTTCGCCAGGTCTTCTTCCAAGGGAGCGATTCCTGCGCCGTTGACGGTGTCGGTGTCCATGAAGGAGGCGTACAGGGTGGCCCCGAGACTGTCGCCTTGCTGCAGCAGGGCGCGAACGTCTTCTTCCGACTTGTCGCGCAGGGCGTAGAACGCCCCGTCGATACCGCGGTCGGCGGGAATTTCGTGCTCGCGCACCCAGGTGCCGTTGACTAGCTCAAATAAGTCGTGCATGCCCCCACTCTAACGGGTTTAGGCGTGCGAGATAATCCAATCCGAGGCCTCGCGCTGGTCCCACAGGGTGTAGTGGCCGTGCGCGCCCATCCCGCGGAAGACTCCCAGCGAACCGATGCCGAGGGAGCGGAAGAGCTCGTTGAATTGCTGCGCCGGCAGCTGGCCGCTGCGCAAGTTCGTCTTCAGCGCAGGCGCGACCAGCGGGCGGTAGCTTTCCCGGGTGGAGCACACGATGTCGGAGCCGTTGCAGATCTCGAGTACCCGCGGGCCCAACTCGCCGTAGCCGCCCTTGAGCTCGCCGAGCGCGCCTCGGGACGCGGGCGAGGTAATGCGGGAGAGGACGGCCCCGTTGTCGCCCTGGTAGGGGTTGGCGAACAGCGCTGCGGAGTCGACGCGCTCCGGCGTGATGGGGCCGTTGCCGTGGGCGATGTCACGCAACAGGCGCGCGGCGATGTCTGCGCCGAGCGAGTAGCCGGTGAAGCTGAAGGTGGCACCGGGGCACGCGTTCGACAGGCGGCGCACCGTGCGCACCGTCTCCTTGTACCCGTCTGCCGAGGAGGCGTAGTAGTTGTTCGCCGCGAACGGGGTGGCGTGGTAGGACACCCACAGCGGCTGGACCTTTCCATTGGTTCCCAGCTGGGTGAGGATGCCGGTGAGGAAGACGTTGCCGCCGTGCGGCATCGCGTTCGGGATGCCGGGGGCAGTGTTCGCCCCGCCCGGCACGGCAATGAGGTACTTGTTGGTGCAGCCCTCTTGGTCCACCAGCTGTTCCGTGTTTTCGGAGGGCTGGATCGGGGCGGCGGTCGCGGCGGTCGCTGGGCTGAGCGCGATGAGCGCAGCAGCGACCGCCGCTGCCAGGCGGGAAAGGCGCATGGGGTTTTACTCTTCCGGATCGCGGATCTTCATCGGGCCCGGCGTCCACCAGCCCGATCGGACCACCTCATCGTAGTCGATGTCCGCGTTGACCGGGACGTCGCCGACGGAGTTGGTGCGGCGCTCGTACTTCGCAATCGAGCCCCAGTCCCGCTGCCAGTCGGTCTTGAGGTACCCGGGGATCTCGTAGGAGTAGTTCACGGCCTCCGCGGTCGACAGCGCGCCGCCGCCGTAGAAGTCCATGAAGTCCGAGAGCTGCTGCTTGCCGGGCGCGTCCGGCATGATGCGGAACTCGGGGATTTCGGTCACGCCAGCGTAGTGGCTGAAGGTGCGCTGGCAGGGGTACTGGAAGGCGACGGACCAGTCGAGCAGGCCGGGGGTCTCGGTGTCGAAGCGCTCGCCAAGCGGTGCCAGCTGCGGGTTGCGCAGCGGGGTGACCGCCATCCAGTCCTTCTCCGCCAGCGAGGTGTCCTCGGCGGCCAGGCGGACCACGTCGGCGTCCTCTGGCAGGTCAGCGAGCGGATAGCGCAGGTTGCGCCACAGCGGGGTCGGGCCCTGGTCGAGCATTTCGACCTCGCCGAGCTTCTCCACGCCGCCGTCGGTGCGTGTGCCGTATTCCAGCTTCAGCTCGGTGCCTTCCTGCTCCACGCCGTTGATGTCGTGGTGGGCGATGCGCCCGGCGACGGAGGTGACCAAAAGCGGCGCGTCCTCATTGGCCTCCGGCAGCTCGTACCAGGTGGTGGTGAGCTTGGCACCGGCGGAAGGATCGTCCTCGAAGGTGCCGAGCACCGGCACGCGCGTGTAGTCCAGGTTGAAGGGCAGTCGCACGGTGGAGCCGTTGATGCCGCGCATGGAGTCGGGGCGGTTGCCCTGCGTGTTCGTGGTCGTCGTCGACTGCTTCTCTTCGCTCAGGTCGGCGGTGCTTGGGGTGTCCTCTTCGGTCGCGGTCTCAGCGGAGTCATCGCTTGTCGACGCCTCCTTGTCCGCCAAATCCGAAGCGTTAGCGTTCTCGCTCACGATGAAGGCCGGCACGCCGTCCGGGGTGAATCCGCGCGACTCGCTGCCCGCGTCGAGGGAGCGGCCCAGCGGGACGCCATCGAGTGGGGTGAGGAAGGAATCGTTCGTGTTCTCCTCCAGTAGGACCTCGTTCGCCAGGGCGCAGTGGTTGCCTGTAAAGCTCCGCACGTTGCCCATACCCACCGAATATGCCGGGGCCTGGGAGGCAAACGCCTTGACGAAGGTGAGGCAGGAGAAGGCGACCATGGCGATCGCCATCACCGCGATCGGTGCCGACATGATGCCGACCCACTTGCCGCCGACCTTGTACTCGGTCTGGTCCTTGCGGAAGGACTGGAACACGCCCACCAGGGCGATCAGCAGGGCGATGGCGAGCATGATCGTGTTCGCCTCCACGCCCTTGAGCTGCACCGTCTTGTCCCACCAGGGCACGCCGAAGGAGGAGACGTACCACCAGGCGTTCCACCCGGCCAGGGTCATGGCCATGAGGAAGCACACCGCCGCGATGGCGAGGGTGCGGTTGCGCTTGGACTGCAGCGCGATATGCGAGAGCACCACCGCGCCCAGGGCCGCGACTGCGCCGCCCAGGCCGGCGTAGATACCGAAGTGGTGCGTCCACTTCGTCGGGGTGAACATGAGGAAGAAGGTGGCCAGCCCCACGATGTAGAGCATGCGGCCGGTCACGTCCTTGGTCACGCCCGGCACCTTGCCGAAGCGGGTGACCGCCCAGCCGATGAGGATGAGGCAGAACAGGAAGACGAACATGGGGAAGCGGCGCGTCATCGAGCCGTCGACAGACTGCTGGAACAGCGTGCCGTAGCGCACCCACTCCGAGTACCACTCGAGCGCCGGGCCGACCTCGGCGCGCACCGAGGTCGCTTCCAGCACGGTCGCCAGCGTCTGGTCCTTAAACACCGGCACGAACACGGCAAGGCCCGCGCCCAGGAACACGGCGACATAGGCCAGGCCGGGCGCGATGTGGCGGCGCGCGTTCATAATGCGGAACACCTGCGGCAGGCACACGAGGAACACGCCGACCGCCGCAAGGCCGGTTGGGCCGCACGCCAGCGTGATCGCCGCCGTGACGGTGCCCCACGCCGCCGGCGCGAGGCGGTCAGTCGCGATCGTGCGCTCAAACAGGGCCCACGTGGCGATGAGACCGAGCGCGATGATCGGCTCCGGGCGGGTGCCGTTGTTGTAGGGCAGCCAGAAGGCCAGGAAAACGAAAGCGGCCGTCCAGTGCGCCATCCGCCGGTCCGCCACCGCAGTTCCCAGGCGCGGCAGGATCTCGCGGGAGAGAATCCACCACGTCAACAGCGCGGCGACGAGCGTGGGCAGGCGCATCCACATCGAGGCGGTCGTCACGTGCGAAAGCAGGGACAGCAGATCGTAGAAGGGAGAACCGAAGGGGGCCTCCGGCACGCCATACCAGCGGTAGTAGTTCGCCATGTAATCCGACTCGGTGGCCACGCGTGCCATGGTGAGCAGGAAGCCGTCGTCCGAGGTGTTCGCGCCGAAGACGTGCCAGAAGCCGAGGATGGCGACAACGAGGCCGTCGAGAAGCGTGAAGGTGCGCCAGCGGGAGCCAAAGGCGGGCAGATTACGCCCGTCGTAGCGGTCGAGGCGGCGCAGCGACCACAGGCCGATCAGCGCGGCGATGAGCCCGCCGCACATGGCGATGAGCTTGACCAAGGTCGGCGACGAGGTGAAGCGGGAGTTGATGTCGACGGAAGCGTGCAGGCCGGCGTCGATAAGCATGCCCGAGGCCTCGGGTTTGAGCTCCGTGTACAGGCCAGTGAACTGCGGGCGGTAATCGTCCTCGGACTCCTCCACAAAGGTGGTGCCCGGGATGGCTACGGTCATGCCCTCGTCGGTCTGGCGGACCTCGAGGACGGCCTCGCGCGGCAGTGCGCGGACCTCTTCGGCGCTGAGCTCGAAGATCACCTCGTCCAGCGAAGACACCACCAGGCCACCCTCGGGGGAGGTGACAAACAGGCCGCGGTAGGTCGCGTCCTCGGAGGACTCTGGCAGCGTGGACAGGATGGTCGACTGGCCCTCGCGCAGCTCGTCGACCGCGCTGATCGGGATGGTCAGCGACACGTCCTGCGGGGCCAGCGAAATCAGCGGCGCGTTCACCGACGCGACTGTGTCGTGCTGCGGCCAGGACACCTTTGACTGGACCTGGTTCACCGGCAGGAAGGGGGTGAGAACGAGGAGGGCGAAGGCGAGGATGCCCGACACGATCGCCGTGTAGACCAGCGACTGCGGAGCCTTACCTTGAACATTTGAAACGGTTGCCACGTGTAGCAACCTTACTGTGACTGCCCCGTTATGTACGCACCACTACCGCGAAGGGGCCGATCTGCTCCACGTGCCATTCGTCACCCTCGAAGGCCTCCGCGTTGAAGAAGAGCCCCTCGTAGCGCACGTTCGGTTCGTTCGGGAAAATGTCGTGCGCCACGTGCGTCTTGAAGCCTTCGCCGGGCTCTTCCACGTCGCCACGGAAGATGAAGGCGACTGGCGGGGCCCATTTGGAGTCCTCGATGGCGCCGGTGAGCGCTGCCGGGTCGTCCCAAGACAGCTGCGACCAGGCGATGAGCTCCTCGTTGCGCAGCGCGAACTCGCCGAGCGGGTTGGCGTAGTGGCTGGTAAAGGCGTTAAAGCCGAAGTAGGGGTTGTAGGCCATGTAGTTGATCTCGTCGGTGTAGATCACCGCCTCGTTGGGGTGGTGGCCGTGCGACTCGAGCAGCTCGGTGATCTCGCCGTAGTACTGGGCGGCGTCAGGCGGGAAGCGGTCGGCGCGCTCGCCGAAGCCGTCGGTGTCGGCGTAGGCCTGGTCGATGTGGGACTCGTTTTCCGCAGGAATCTGCTGCACGTACTGCAAACACGCGCTCGCCACCACGATGCAGATGATCGCGATGATCGTCTGATTCATCGCCAAATTGAAGCGCGTGGGGAAGAAGTAGTCCAGGCCCACCAGGATGATGTCGGTCACCGCGAGGATGCCGGCGGTGACGAAGAGCTCAATGATGAGCACCTCGACGCGGAAGCCCAACAGGGAGGTGCCCAGCAGGGTCGCCGCCATCGAGGCGAGGCACCACGCGTAGCAGACAATGATGCCCACGCCGAGCGAGGCCACCTCGCGCTCGCCCGCGCGAATCACGATGAGAATCAGCCCGAGCAGCGACAACAGCCCGATGATAGAGAAGGAGAAGAAGGGCAGCGGGAAGACGGTGCCCTCTTCCGGCAGGAAGTGGTTAGCCGTCGACTGGACGTCATAGTTGCCAGACAGCGCCGCGGCAAGGTAGCGCCACCACGTCACCGCGGCGATGGCCAGGGAGGACACCCCGATGATCAGCAGGCGGATGAAGGGGCCGGCGTCGCGGGTGACCACGAAGAAGACCAGCACCGACATCGTCACCACGAACAGCGCGGCAATCGCGGTAAACAGCGTGTAGAGGCTGGCGGAAATGCCCAGGTAGAGCGCCATAAAGATGATGGCGTTGCGTGAGCCGAGCAGCGCGCGGTACGTGATGACCGTCGCCGCCGGGAAGAACATGGCGACGATGGCGGCGTAGGGCTCATCGGGCGTCTCCGTCAGCACCACCGCGGTAGTAAAGGTGGCGATCACGCACGCGACGGGAAGCGAACCGGTGATCTTCTGCCACACCGGGACCAGCATCGCCGCGCCCGCCGCCAAGGTGATCAGCGCCCAGGGCTGGAAGACCTCCCAGCCCGGCACCCCGAGCAGGTCCGCGACGCGGCCGCCCAGCCAGAACCAGCCCATGGGGTAAAACGACGGCAGATCCGCATAGTTCATATCCGCGTTGCCGGCCGTCTCCGTCATCCGCGACAAGAACTGGGTGCGGAAGCCTTGGTCCACCTGAATGCCGTCGAGCCACAGGCGGGTCGCCGACAGTGGGATCCCCAGCGAGGTCACCACCAGGGCGGGCGCCGTCAGGTGCATGACGATGCCGTTGAGCCACTTCCTGGTCCCGCGCAGCCAGAAGACAGCACAGATCAGGGTCACGATGAGCACAAGGATGGAGCCTGCCGACGACAGCGCCCGAATCGCCATGGAGGTGTTGTATGCGGGCAGCGAGATCGCGTGCATCACGAACCAGACGAGCGTGGTGGCGAGCGCGCCGATACCACCAGCAAGCAGGGTGCGGATCAGCGTCTGCTGCGCGGAAATCGGATCGGGCGCGTACCCGGTGGTGCGCAGGTCCGCCCGGGTCTCCTCAACGGAAGCTGTCGTGCTCATGCCCTCTAGTTTCGCATAACTTACCGCGGGACTAGTCCACACCTCGCTCGCTCAGGAACATCAAGATGGCGCGCACCCGCCGGTTGTCCTCGTCAGGGGTCAGGCCGAGCTTGGAAAAGATGCTGGAGACGTGCTTCGCCACCGCAGCAGAGGAGAGGAAAAGTTTGGCCGAAATGTCTGCGTTGGACAGCCCCTCCGCCATCAGCTCGAGGACTTCGAGCTCGCGGGGGGAAAGCTCCCGCAGCCACGGGGCGCTGGTGTGCATGAGCGAACTCGCGACCTCCGGGTCGATGACCACCCCGCCACCGGCGACGTTCTCGCAGGTGGCGATGAAGTCGGCGACCTCCGCGACCCGGTCCTTGAGCAGGTAGCCGGTGCCACCGCCGAAGTTTTGGCCGAAAAGTTCGCGGGCGTACGGCGCGGCGACGTATTGGGACAGGACCAGCACGTTGAGGCCCGGGTGGCGTTGGCGGAGCTGAAGGGCAGCGGTGAGTCCGTCGTCGCGCATGTGCGGGGGCATGCGCACATCGGTGATGACAAGATCGGGCAGGGGCGCGGCGTCGATAAGCGAGACGAGCTCGTCGGCGCTTGACGCCTCCCCGACAATGTCGTGGCCGCGCCGGGTGAGCAGGCCGGCCACGCCTTCGCGGAGCAGCGCCGAGTCGTCTGCAACCACAATCTTCATGCGCCCACCCCGCTTTCGCCGCGGAAAAGTAAGAGCGGGATGCGTGCGGCAATCGTGGTCGGGCCGCCGGTCGGCGAGACCAGCTCGAGGGTGCCGCCGAACGCGGCGACGCGCTCGCGCATCCCGTCGAGGCCGCGCCCGGGGAGAAACTCCGCACCCCCGTCGCCCTGGTCCGTGACCACCACGTTGAGCGTGTCGTCGCAGGTGATCAGGACGTGTACGGGACACTGTTTCGCATACTTCGCCGCGTTGGTCAGCGCCTCGGTGGTGAAGAAGTAGGCGGCGGCGAGCACAGATGCGTCAATGCCCGGCAGCGGGTGCGGGGCGCGCACGCGCACGTGCGGGCCGTACTGGGAAGCGGCAGTCTCCACCGCGGCGACGAGTCCCCGGTCGGTCAGCTCGGTGGGGTGGATGCCGTGGACGGTGCGGCGCAGGGTTTCGAGGCCGCGCTTGAGGTCGGTGGCGGCGGCGTCGAGAAGCTTTTTGGTGCTCCCCTCCGCATCGAGCTTTGCCTCGCCCACCTTCATCGCTGCGGCGACGAAGTGCTGCTGCGCCCCGTCGTGCAAGTCGCGCTCGATGCGCAGCCGCTCTACCTCGTAGGCCTCGGCAATTTTGCGTCGAGAAGCCGTGAGCCGGTGCACGCGACTCGCGGCAGCTGCCTCATGGTTCGCTCGTTTTCTCCACCTCATACCTGCATACACTAGCGAGGTAGTGCTAGCACTACCCGAAAAATGGGCGCGAGCACCATGGTGAAACTTTTCGGCCAAAAGTTGAATGGAAGCATGCTCGAACTGACAGACATCACGAAATCATTCACCCAACAACGCGTCCTCGAAGGCGTGAGCCTGCACGTGTCCGCCGGCGAATCGCTCGCCGTGATGGGGCCGTCGGGCTCCGGCAAGTCGACGCTTCTGCACTGCATGTCCGGCGTGCTCACCCCAGACTCCGGGCAAGTACTCTTCGAGGGCAGAAACATCGCCGCGCTTGACGACGCCGCGCGTTCCAAACTTCGCCTCAACCACTTCGGCTTCATCTTCCAGGACGGACAGCTGCTGCCCGAGCTCACCGCCACCGAGAACGTGGCGCTGCCCCAGATCATGCGCGGCACCCCCAGAAAGGACGCCCACGAGCAGGCGAACGACATGCTTACCAGGCTCGGCTTGGGGAACTTCGTATCGAGGTTTCCAGGCCAGCTCTCCGGCGGGCAGTCGCAGAGGGTCGCGATTGCGCGAGCCTTGGCAGGTCCGCCGAAAGTGGTTTTCGCCGACGAGCCGACCGCCGCGCTCGACCAGGCCACCGGGCACGAGGTGATGCAGGAGATCGTGGCGGTGGCGCAGAAGTTCGGCGTGACCTTAGTTCTGGTCACGCACGACCCGAAGATTGCGGCGTGGTGCAACCGGCGCATCGAGATCCGCGACGGTCTCATTCACTCGGAGGTGGCGGCATGAGCGCGGTGACGTTGATGCGGGTGCCGGGGGCGTCGACAAGCGAAGGGCGCTGGGTGCGCAAGCTCTCTGGGGTTGCGCTGGCCGTGGCCACGTGGATGCTGTGCACACTGGCCGGCGGCACCTGGATGTTTGTGGAGCGAGACAGGCAATACCCGGACCTCGGCGGCGACATCGACATACCGCTGCTCTACATCGGGCTCGCGCTCTTCGCGTGCGCGCTGCTCGTCCCCACCTTGCTCACCCTGCTCACGCAGGCAGCGCGAGCGGACCTGAGCGGGCGCGAGCAACAGCTGGCGGTGTTAAGGCTCATCGGCGCGACCGCAGGTGAGGTGCGCGGCATGATGATCCTGGAGGCGCTACGCAGAGCCTGCGTCGGGTTGAGCATCGGCACGGTGGCGTACGTAGCGAGCGTGCCAGCCTGGTCAGCGCTTTCCTTTCAGGGCACGCAAATCGGCAACTGGGAAATGTTCACCTGGTGGGTCGTGCCGATCGCGTGGGCGGCCGTCGCGCTACTCGCCGCGGGCTCCGTGTGGCGCGCGCTGCAGCAGGTGGCGGTCACACCGCTCGGCGTGACCAGGCGAGTGCCGCGCCCCGGGCAGAAGGCAATCACGACCGTATGCGCCATCGCCGCGGCAATCACGCTGTACATCTGGCTTGCTCGGCACCCGATCGCGCCGGAGGCCGATTTCGCGGACGTCCTGGTTGCGCTCGTCGTCTTCATCGGGTTCTTGGTGGTGAATACGCTGATCGCCGTCGGGGTGATCCAGGTTGTGGCGCGCTTAAGCTACCGAATCCCAGGCGCGTACAACTACGTAGCGACGCGTCGGGTGAGCCGCGGCGCGAAGAACACGTGGCGCAGGTGCAGCGCGCTGTTCTTCGTCGCGTTCACTGCCGGGGTGGCCGGAGCATTCCAGAGCATCGCGGAAAGTGAGGTGGCCCCCGAGGAGGCGCTCATCGTGCAAGATCTGCCCAAGGGCATCGCCATCACGGTGCTCTTCGGCGCGGTACTGCTGGTGCTGTTCACCCTGCTGACGCAGACGCTCGCGGTGGTGGAGCAGAAGCAGCTGACCAAGTCGCTCCACTTCATCGGTGCGGCACCAACTTTTCACACAAAAGTTGCGGTGCGCGAAATTGGGGTGCCGATGGTGGTCGCCGCGCTGCTGGGATTTGGCCAAGGCGTGCTCGTCGGCCTGGTCATGGTCGGGGCAACGCCCGACGGGATCGCAACCGTACTGTTCTTCGGCGCGCTCATCGCGCTCGCTCTGGTCGGCTGCGTCGGGGCCGTAATTGTTTCCGGCCGGCTCCGCGCACAAGTACTCGCGGAAACCGGCCGGGCGAACGACTAGAAGCTCAGCTTCCGCATAATCGGCGCCGGGATGGCCTTGAGGACCATGGAGATCGGGCCGAAGAGCTTGTGGACGAACACGTTGGACTTGCCGCCGAGTGCGGCGTCCACTGCTGCCTCTGCGACGTCCTCTTTGTTCACGGTCAGCGGCGCCTCGTCGAGGCCCTCGGTCATCTTGGTGCGCACCTGGCCCGGGCGGACCACGGTGACGTTGACACCGTCGTTGCGCAGCGCCTCGCCGAGCTGGGTGTAGAAGCCGTCCATGCCGGCCTTGGAGGCACCGTAGACGAAGTTGGAGCGGCGCACCTTCTGACCGGCCACCGAGCTCATAGCGATGATGGTGCCGTGACCTTGGGCTTTAAACTTTTGGCCCAAAAGTACGCCGACCGAGATCGGGGCGGTGTAGTTCGTCTGCGCGGAGGCGACGGCCGCGGCTTGGTCCTGCCACAGCTGCTCCTGGTCGCCCAGGGTGCCGAAGGCGACGATCGCGATGTCGACGTCGCCGTCCTCGAAGGCGGCGTCGATGACGCCCGGGTGGGAGTCGAAGTCGGTGGCGTCAAAGTCGATAAGGCGCACCTTGGAGGCACCGGCGGCGGAGACTTCCTCCACGGCGGCGTCGATACGCGCAGAGCCCTTGCGCGCGGCGAGGGTGACGGTGGGGTTGCCGCCGCGGGAGGCGAGCTCGGTGACGATGGCGAGGCCGATCTCCGAGGTGCCGCCGAGCAGCAAGATGTTCTGGGCTTGGCCAACTGCGTTCAGCATTGGGGTTCCTTTCTAGTGCAGCTCGAGGCGGCGGGACATGTCGGAGGCGAAGACGCCGGTCGGGTCGATCTCGTTGCGGGTCTTCAGCCAGCCGGGAAGCTCCGGGTACATCTTGTGGAACTTCTCAGCGCTGGTGCGGGACTCCTTGGCCAGGTAGAGGCGACCGCCGAACTCCATGACCTGGTCGTCCAGGCGGTCCAGGAAGCTGTTGAGCCCGTCGCGGATCGGGAAGTCCACGCACACGTTCCAGCCCTTCATCGGGTAGGACAGCGGCGCGCGGTTGCCCTCGCCGAACAGCTTGAACACGTTCAGCGCGGTGTAGTGGCCCGAGGACTGGATCTGGTAGATGATGTCCTTGAACGGCTCGACCGCATCCGTGGGCACCACGAACTGGTACTGCAGGAAGCCCTTCGATCCGTAGCCGCGGTTCCACTCGCCGATCAGATCGAGCGGCTGGTAGAACTGCGTGAGGTTCTTGATGTCGTTCTTCGAAGGCGCGCCCATCATGTAGTAAGCCTCGCCGATCGCCGACAGGGTCAGCTTGTTCATCGTCCAGGACGGGAAGATATCCGGCACCGTCATCAGCTGCGGGGCCTTGAACTTCAGCGGGTCCTTCGCCAGCTTCGGCGCGTACTCCTTGAGCTGGTCCAGGGTGGCCAGCGAGCCGCGGGAAATGGTGGAGCGACCCGTCTTCGGCGGCGCGGAGATCGCGTCGAACCACGCGGAGGAATAGGTGTAGCCCTCCTCCTGGCCGTGGGAGTGCTCCTCGATCGTCTCGTCCAGGGTGCTGGTGCGCACCGTATCCGAGATGAAGTAGGCGGTCTCCGTGAACGTCATCTGGATGCGTGCGCGCAGGATGATGCCGGTCAGGCCCATGCCGCCGACGGTGGCCCAGAACAGCTCAGATGTTTCGCCCTCCGGCTCGAGGTGGAGCACGCGCCCGTCTGCCACGAGCAGCTCCATGGAGACGACGTGGTCGCCGAAGGAGCCGGCGGAGTGGTGGTTCTTGCCGTGGATGTCCGGGCCGATCGCGCCGCCGATGGTGACCTGGCGGGTGCCGGGCAAAACCGGGACCCACAGACCGTAGGGCAGCGCGGCCTTCATCAACTGGTCCAGGGTCACGCCGGCGTCCACGTCCACGATGCCGGTGTCCGGGTCGATGGAGTGGATCTGGTTGAGCGGCTGCATATCGACGACGAGTCCGCCGCCGTTTTGGGCCGGGTCGCCGTAGGAGCGGCCCATGCCGCGGGCGATGACGCCGCGACCGCTCTCGGCCGCGACTTGCACGGCCTTCGCGATCGTGTCCACGTCCGGGGTGGACAGGACGTGCGCCGTCGACGGGGCGGTGCGGCCCCAGCCGTAGAGGGATTTCAGTTCGGTGTGAAGTTCCATATCTCCGCTTCTGATCAAACTAAAGGTGGAAAAGCTTCTTTCAGTCCGAGCCTACTCACATCGAGTCGAACTTCCCGCATTGAAAGGTGTGATCTTATACGGATTTTTAGAGGTCCATGATTGTTCTGATCTCCTCCGGTAGCTCTTCTTGCGAGGTGATCACGGGTTTGCCTGCCTCTTTGTGTTCGCGCAGCAGCTCGTAGATGCGCCCGCGGCCCGTCGAGTCGATGAACGGCAGCTCCTCGACAAACACCCGCACCATGAAATCCGACAACGGGACGTCGACGCGCTGGGCTGCCTCGTGGACCGCATCCGGGTCGTCGCCTTTGTAGTGCTTCCTCATGCGACTTACCATAGCGCGCGCGAAAAACCTCTATTGTGGGCGCCATGGGCAGCACGCTGTACACGGAGCACGTGGCGCCGGTGATCCAACTTTCCCCCGGCGCCACGCTCATGGTGCGCGTTGCACTCACCTCAGACGATGAGGTCTACCGCTGGGTCGGCCTCGACTCCGCCACCACGATCGAGCAGTGCCGCGAGCTCATCGCCGCTCTCTTCGGCATCGAGGAGACGGTCGGCACGCCAGAGCAGGGCCTGCTTGTCGACGTCCTTTCGTCCCCCGGCGACACCGCAACATTCACCTGGGGCCTGTGGCAGTTCACCATGCTGCTCGCCGACGTCTACCCGGGCGGCAGCAGCGGCCCGGTCTGCGTCGCGGGCGACGGCTCCTTCGCCGGGCACGAGGTGGACTTGGACCTTACGGACTTCATAGGAAACACGGTGCGGCCCGAGGTACGCGACGTGATTCGGCGTGCCGAATCCTTCGATTTCGTGCCGCTTTTGCAGGTGCTCTCGGACGGGGAGCGCACCTTGCCGACGCAGGAGCGGGCGCGTCTGGCGGGGCTCGTGCCGGCGTCGACAGGCAAGACGAGCGACGCCTTTTGGGTGCACGTGCTGGCGATGGCCTGCTTTGCGGATCGCCCGACGACGCGGCGCCTGGTGCTCAGCCTCATGCGCGCCCTTGGCTGGGAGGACACCGACGCTGACGAGGTGTTTACGTTGAGCCGAGCGGGTGAGGCGTTCGTGGGGGATTTGTCCGCGGTGGACCGGCTAGAAATTCTGCGCGAGCTGCTCCACGGGTAGACTAAGCGGCCGTGTCTTCCTCTTCCGCAGTATTCAAGCAGCTCGTGCCGTTTTTAATCATCGGTATCGGCTGCGCGGTCATTGACTTTGGCATCACCTACTCGCTCACCGAGCTCGTCGGTACCCAGCGCGACATGGCTAAGGCCGTCGGCTGGGTCTTCGGCACGCTGACCGCCTACCTGCTCAACTCCAAGTTCGCGTTCCAGGCCGAGGTCAACGCCAAGAAGGCGGGCGCGGTCTTCTTCCTCTACGCGGTGACGTTTGTGGTGCAAATTCTGCTGTACCGCTGGACGGAGGGCCCGCTGATCGCCATGGGCATCGACACCAACCCGTGGAAGGACGGCGTCTCCTTCGTCATCGCCCAGGGCGTGGCCACGGTGACCAACTTCGTGCTGCAGCGCCGCGTGATCTTTAAGGAAGAAACCAAGATCATCGCGCAGCAGGATCCGCGCTAGGGGCGTCGGAAATCCTCGCGCGCACCGCGGCGCAACAGCGTAAGCCACTGGAAGAATTCGCGTGGATTCTTGCGTTCGATGAGGAAGAACCAGCCGAAGCGGACCACTTCCTGCAACTGCATCTTCTTCATCCCGCGCTGGTTGATGATGTAGCCGCGGTTGCGGTAGGTGAAGTAGCGTTTCGTGGGGTTGTCCGGCCACTGCGCGTGCGCACGGCCGCCCATAATTGGGTGGAACTCGCTCGAGCCGTCCGGGTGTAGATAGCTGGTGGTCAGCGCCGTGCCGTACTTTAGGCCGGACTGGGCGAGGCGGCGGTGGTACTCCACCTCGTCGCCGCGGATGAACAGGCGGTAGTCCGGCACGCCGATGCGCTCCATGGCCTTTGCGCTGATCAGCGCGCCGTTAAACAGCGAGGCGTACTGGGGGAGGAAGTCGCCCTCCAGCTCGTCGACACGCCTGTGCCACACGGTGCCTTGGCGCAGCGGGAAGGCGAGCTTCTCGGGGGCGTCGATATTCGCCACGATCGGGCTGACCTCGCACAAAGCGTGTGCTTCGGCGACCCGGTAGAGCTCGGCGAGTACGTGCTCGTCGGCCGGGCGGCCGTCGTCATCCGCGCACCAGATCGCGTCCGCGCCGAGCGCGAGCGCGTGGAGGAACCCGTAGGCGAACCCGCCCGCGCCGCCCAGGTTGGTGTGGCTGGGCAGATAGACGGCGCGCTTCCCCGCGAGCTCTTCCAGCAGTTCCTTGACTTGTGATTCCGCCCCGTTGTCCACCACGATCACCCACTGCACCGGGTGCGTCTGGCGCACCACCTGCTCCAGCGAGTGCCTCAGCAAGTCCACGCGCTTATGGGTCACGATCACGGCAGCGGTGCTCCCGCTGGAATGGAGAGGATGCGGGGTGGAAGTCATGTGTTTCATTGTGCCTTATCGCAAGAGAAAACCCCTCCACAGCCATTCCGCTGAACGGGTGACTTATGTGTGAGAGGGGAATACGGGTTTGAGTATAAGCTAGTGTCCGAGACTAAGCAATACTTTTGGGGGAAAAGTGGGAATAGCTCATTTTAAGAAAGAATGGATCTCGGAAGAGCGGTTCAGACCATACTTGGAGAGAATGTTCCACGCGGAGGAAACAGCTCTGGAGCTGTACCTAGTGGATCGTAAACTCGCGAGTGCGTTTTTCCGCGACATTGCATTTATCGAGGTTGCGCTGCGAAATGCGATCAATCGACTTTTGGCCGAAAAGTTTGGCTCGGACTGGTACGCCAGGGCTGAAGTTGGTTTCGACGCGCGAGTTCGTGGCAACATCAGCGAGGCATGGGACTCACTGCCACGGAGATATACGTCGCAGCACGTTGTGCGAGGGGCCACACTGGGTAGCCGTATCGTCGCGGCCTCGATGTTCAGAACATGGACCAACATGTTGGACAAAGGTGGCGGGACTGGGCTTGATGCTCCATTTGAGAGAGCCGACCATGATCAGATTTGGGATAGTGCTGCTTTATTGGAAGTTTTCCCTGGCGCGAGGCAGCTAGCCAGACCGCAAGACCCGAATTTCTCGTCTCAGGGACTCACGCGGGAGTGGGTGTATCACAAGGTGCTCCCGGTGCGGAAAATTCGGAACCGGGTTGCTCACCATGAGCCGCTAGTGTTGTCGGGAGTTCCAATTACCGGCACAAACCATCGCTTGAGCCCGCGGGAAAGCTTCAACGCATATATGGATCTTGCAGCAATGCTTGACCGCGACTTGGCGTCCTTCCTAGAAGGGCTGCGAACCAGTGACGAGCTTGAACAAGCAGAATTGCTGCTGGATTCATTTCCTGATTAAAACGCTCGCCCTTATTCGCCCTTATCTTCCCCGTGGAAACGCTCCACCAGCTCGGCGACGTACTCGCCAGTTTCCGGACCCTCGTAGGCGCCCACCACGTCGGAGACGAGGCCGGCCTGCCGGATCTCGCCCTTGTCCACCCACAAGGCGGTGGTGCACAGCTGGGCGAGGAAGTCGTTGGAGTGCGAGGCGAAGACCAGGATGCCGGAGCGCTCCACCATCTCGGCTAAGCGGACGCGCGCTTTGGCCATGAAGGCGGCGTCGACGGCGCCGATGCCCTCGTCGAGAAGCAAAATCTCCGGCTCGATGGAGGTGACCACGCCGAGGGCGAGGCGCACGCGCATGCCGGTGGAGTAGGTGCGCAGCGGCATGTTGAGGTAGTCGCCGAGCTCGGAGAACTCCGCGATCTCGTCCATCTTGTCTTTCATCTGCTTGCGAGTCTGGCCGAGGAAGAGGCCGCGGATGATGATGTTCTCGTAGCCGGAGATCTCCGGGTCCATGCCCACGCCCAGGTCGAAGACGGGCGCGA
>ERZ1673749.811-NODE-811-length-28561-cov-14.311759_pt1 | contig 28561 bp, 20 predicted proteins | sample MGYA00580204_ERZ1673749 | MGnify/ENA primary metagenome ERZ1673749 (study PRJEB41218, sample SAMN15661745) | gut metagenome | host: Homo sapiens | place: Canada: London | collected 2015-08-20/2019-03-30 | study: EMG produced TPA metagenomics assembly of...
ATTCGCCTAGTGGTCTATGGCGCACGCTTGGAAAGCGTGTTGGTGTAACAGCCTCACGAGTTCGAATCTCGTATTCTCCGCCCGGATTGGAACCCCGGAAACCGTTGGAATCATTCGGTTTCTGGGGTTCCTTCTTTTCCACTCCGTTTTCCGGTTCCTTCCAGATTCCCTCCGAATGCTTCTTTCATTGGCCTCGGTTTTTGAATCGTCCCGTATCGCAAGTCTCGCGTGTACGGGCCGGCATCCAGGAAAGTCTCTGATTGCCATGCTGCGGCTTATTGGTGCCAGTCTGTGGTCTCAATAATGGGATTGTTTGCCCTCATATGTCGATATTTGATTGCGATTCGGTGGGGGAGTTGCGTACATCGTCGTTTTACGCGCACTTTTGCGCTGCGCTACGTTACGCTCGAAATCGTGACGTTGAGAGAAAGAAGCACGACGATGGTTGACAAGACGGCTGCCGGCAGCCAGCAGACTGACCAACGCGATGCTGATACTCGTGACTCTCTGGCGGCGCTTGCCCGACGCCGTTCGAATTCATCGCCAATCGTATTGCAGAGTGATGTGCAGGCCGCTCCGCAGGAAAAGCAGGAAAAACAAGAAAAGCAGAGCGAAGCTGGGTCTGCCTTGCAAACGGGCGAGGATGCGAATGATGACGCGAATCGTGCGGAAGAATCGCAAACCGTGAAAGAAAAAGACGCTGCGGATGGTCCTGATAATACGCAGCAGCCGCAAATGGCATCCATAAGCGCCATCACAACGCAGGTTTTGCCACCAAGCTTTATTCCGACCGCAACCGGTCGTATTCGTCCCGTAACGGGCGCTTTTCCCGCAATTCAGTCCGCTTCGCAGACGGAACAGGCGCAGCGCAGGCGATCCATCCGCTCGTTGGCCGCGGGGTCGTTGCGTAGAACCAACATCGGCAATGCTGAAAAGGCCGGCGATGTGGGGAGCGCGGGTAGTGCCGGACGGACGGCGGGGAATGGCGATACGCCGTCGCCGCGAATCGCCAGCAGTGCTCCCCATTATGCGAATTGACCAGTGGACTGATCAGAACGGCAATCAGTGGGAATACTGGACATACACGCGGTTCACGCACGGTACGCGCGCTTCGCGCTGCATTGTACGTCGCTATACTACGTCATTCCAATTGAATCGCAACAATGCGTATAGCAGATGAAAAGCACATACGAAAAACGCGCATGAAAAAACGGTCCCGATATATTCGAGACCGTTTTTCATGAGTCGATGAAGCAAACGCTGTCCGGCAGCGAGCCGGCTCAGTCTTCGCTGGTTTCGCGCTTATACTGCACGAACGTCTTCATGGCGTAGGCAAGGCCGGCAAGCAGCAGAATGGCTGCGCAGGCAAGGGAAATGCCGATGCCGGTTTGTGCAAGCTGTCCATATTCCGACTTGGTCAGCGCGCCGGTGGACGCGGCGGTTTGATCGCCGGACGCTGTGACGGATCCAGTTGCAGCACCATTCGTGCCAGTGTCGGCAGCCGTGCGCACAGTGCCAGTGGTGCCGTTGACTCCAGTAACGGTCGTACCGGCATTCGTTCCAGCCGTGGTGCCATGCGTGCCGGTAGCAACGGATGAGCCGCCCTGCTGACCCGTCTTGGAGTTCGCGTCCTTCAGCGCCGCGATGAACGACTGATGCCACTGGTGGCTGCTCGCCGCGAACGCGTCATGCCTCGTCTTGAGTTCGTCGTGGGTCTCCTTCATATCGGCATGCATCTGGTTCAGATGGGTCTGCGTGTCCTGCATATCCTGATGCAGAGTGTCGTGGCGCTCCTGACCACGCTTGACCGCGCCATCGATCGCATTCTTTATATCCTCGCGGTCCTCCTGGTAGTTCTTCCAGGCCTGCTCGCCGTACTGGCGAAGCGCGTCGGCGTCCTCGTGCGCGTTCTGATGCAGCTGCTCGGCGTGCTGCTTGGCGGTTTCCATATCCGACTTGATCTGCTGATTCGTCTTGTTCAAGTGCTGCACGGCCTCGCACGCCTGATCGGTGCACACGGCCATATCCTGGTCGATCTGCCCGCTGATGGCGGTGCTGCCGGCCAATCCGTCCGTAGACGGTGCGACTTCACTGGCCGAAGCCGCGGAAGGCAGGACGGCCATGCCGATGGTTAATATTCCCGCCGCTGCAGCTGCTGCAATACGATTCCTCATGGTGATTCCTCTCCTGCGCACGTTTGCATTCGATCTGTGATTGTGCGCTCGCGTTCGTTCCGTATGCCATAGTAGGAGGGGAATGTGCCTAAATAAACCGGTGGAAAAATGACATTTGTCTAGTTTCTGCGATGCTGCAGCAGTCTTCATAGTTTAAGCGGGAAACCAGAATCCAAACCAGAAGCCGGAACAGCCTGCTCAAAACATGACCAAGCAGGCCAAGCAACGGCTCAGACCGCCCGTACTTATCCCGCCCGTATTGGTTTATCTAGCGGCGGCCCCCAACAAAGATCACTCAACAATAGTGATGAATGGGCTAGCCGGCAGATTAAAGTCGTTGTACAGCATGCTCGCGCACTTCGGATTGCCACTGAACAGGTAACGTACCTGGCTCATGGCGTTGAGATCGTTCAGTATTGAACCATCGGCTGCGGTGAGCAACACCTGATTGCCCCTGATAGTGGCATTGGCCGCCTGCCATTGACCGGAATAATTGGCGACCTCAAACCCCTGCAATGCCGTAGTGGTGGGAGCGGCGATATTGCTGATACCGCTTAACGGGGTCGCTTTCGGAGCGCTCTTATAGTTTGGTGCGATTGCGCTCGCGGTTTTCGAATAGTTAGGTTGCATGGCTTTCAGCCTGCTTGCGGTGCCGTTCCGGAAAGACAAGGCGATTGCGCCGTTCGCAGTGTGCCGGGCATGTTCGATAAGCGGTCCGTTGGGTACGGTGGTGCCGTCTTCCATGGCGAGATATTGCGCGGCCATGCGTGCCCCGAGAATATCCTTGCCGAGCGGATGGATTAGCGCGGATGTGCCCTTGTCTGTGTCAAGGGAAACCGTCATCGCCACGTTTGACGAATCGTGCAGGTTGGTGTTGCCGAGCGTAGTCCGTTGCGCTTCTCGCACGTTTTGCGTGTACTGGTAGTTTGGCCAGCGCGCGAGCTGTACGTACAGGAACGGCAGGTCCTTGCGTCCGAACACGTTACGGTACTGGTTGATGAGCGTGGTCATTTGCGATTCGTATTGCAAAGCAGTTCCGTAATTATTGGCGTCATCGCAACCTTGATACCACAGCACGCCCGCCACATGGAATCCCTTCAACGGCGCGATATGGTTCGCATAAATATCGCCGCCTTGTACATGCCGGCGAATAGGTGTGCCACCCCACGCGGTCTGGATGATGCCAATCGGCACATTGGGGTGCTTGGCGCGCAACTGCATGGCGAATTGCTGAGCCAGATAGCTGAGGTGCAGTGAATTCGTGGAATCTACAGTCAGCCATGCATCGGCGCTCTGATTAACAGCGGACAGTGGAAAATCAGTGTCTTCAACATCATGATTTGCGATGACAAATTTCACGTTGTCATCTACGAGCGGTTTCGGCAAATCGCCTGTCGTGATTAGTCCATTGCCAAAATTGTAAGTAGCGTTTTCGTAATACTGCACATAGTTGAGTTCCATATTCGACTGGCCAGCGGCTACGAAGACGTCTCCCACATACACTTTGGCCAGTTTCAGCACGGTTTTGCCGGCGTACTGCACTTGCAGCGAATACGGATTGAGACTTGCCTTTTGCGCGCTCAGCGTGCAGGTGAAACTGCCGTTTTTCGCTACCTTTGCCTTGACGCTCTCGGAGGTTTTGCCTTGCGTAAGTGTCGCTGACAGTTTCGAAACGTCGATGGGGTTGCTTTCCGTGGAGCTGACGTTGCCTTTGACTACGATTGGCTGATCGCGCTGGAACACCATATTGTCCATGTAGTATGAGGGCAGCTGCACATCAACAGTGGCCGCAGTATGGGCGGTGGCGGTGGATTGCGATCCGGTTTTACCGGTTGCCGTTCCGTTGCCCCACTTGGGTCCGCACCCGACGATGATGGCAACGACTATTCCTACGGTTACGATAACGGCAAGTGCCGTTCTTGCCAATCGTTTCGTATTCAATTCTGATTTGCCTCGTTCTTTGTCAACGCCCGCTCGAAGGTTCTGGCCTGTTTGTCATATGCGGCTCGTTCGGTGTTGGCTTTGCTGGTGGTCCCGGACGGGTCGGCTTTGCAGTCAAGCGCCTTCGGCGATTTGACTTCTTCCTGATACAAGGTGCTGAGCTTTTCCAGATCATATGAGGAATCCATGCTGGAAAATGCGTCGACAATCTTTCCCTTGAGCTGGAAATCCTTGGAATATGAAGCGTTCATGGCGGCAACCGCGTCTCTGCAGTCGTTAATGGCATTCAGTTCGCGCATTTTCTGCGATGTTCTCACGCCCATGACGCCGAAGACCACAATGCATACCGCAACGACGATAACGGCTACGATGATGGAACGGCGAATCAAGTTCTTGACATGGTTATGTACCCAAGTGTCGCCATCTTGCACGCCTTGCGATATGGCGATTTGGAATGGATCTTTGGTGTTTGTTTGATAGGAAACCCCTGATGCGTCTGTTTCAGGCTTTCCGTTACGATTGGTGATGTTAACGGAATTGTCGGGTTTGCTGGTTTCGACGGTCGCGGTACTGCTGAACGTTCGGGGCTTGCGGACGTTACTTGCTTGACTGTCAGCTTTATTTGGCTGCCTTTCGTGCCGTGCCATGCTTCCCTCCAGGAGTCCGTGATACCGTTTTGATGTTGTCTATTGGAGGTGGTCCGACAAGGTCCTCTGTTCCCAAATGACAATACATAAGGTATGTTACCCGTTCCACTTCCGAATGCCAGCACTTCATGTTGTGGCATATTCGGTAAATGTGAAGTTTGGTCTGGAATCCAGCTGCTTTATTTTGAGTGGGGACATCTCAGAATACACTTAAGTTTTGCGTGTGCAATTGCGTCAACGCGTGAAATGCGTTTTGTGAGAGAGGCTGACGATGATATCGCCGAAAAGCTTAATGAAGATTGCGACCACCGCTTCCGTGGCTGCAATAACGGTTTCCGTTGCCGTGGTACCGGCTTACGCCATGCAGGATATTGCGATTGAGGATACGCCAAGTTCTTTTGCCGCAACTGTGGATGATGCGCAGAATTCGTCAAACAGCATGCCGGACAATCCGAACGCGACGCTGCCGGAAACGGTAAGCGAAAACATTTCGGACGATTCCACTGTGGTTTCGGAGAACCTTGCGGTTACGCCGGAAGGTGATGTACAGAACATTGAGACCGGCGAAACCGTGACGGATGCCCAGTTGGTCGGCACGCAGTCGCAGCAGCCTGATCCATTAGCCAAAACGGATGGCGAATCATTCATTCCGGTGAGCGTTTCGGATGTGAAAGATGCTGTGGAACAACCTGTGAAACAGTCTGCGGAGCAGTCGTCCTTGAAGGGTGGCTCGACTGTCCGGCTCACTAAATTCGAGAGCAACGAATACGGAGCACACTGGGGAACCTACAACGGAACAAAGGCGTTTTTCGATTATAGGAACAACCTGTTCGTTCAACAAGCCAAGGGCGTGATTGATGTTTCCTCATGGCAGGGTGACGTCGATTGGGCCAAGGCGAAAGCCGACGGCGTGGAAGGCGCAATCATTCGTTTGGGCTATGGCTGGGGCAACTATGCCGATGCCAAAGCGCAACGTAACATCAACGAATGCAAACGTCTTGGTATTCCTTTTGGCATCTACTGGTATTCGTATGCATACGATGCGAACTGCGCACGTGCGGAAGGCAATGATGTGGCTGCCAAACTCCGCCAGATGGGCGTGAGCCCGAACGATCTGAAATACCCTGTGTATTACGACCTTGAAAAGTGGACGTGGGCTGGTCATACCCCGCCGACCAATCCGAATGTTTATAGCGGTATGGCCGACGCCTGGTATGGCGCACTGCAGTCCGCCGGATACAAGAATCTCGGTGTGTATTCGTATACGAGCTACCTGCAAGGCCCGTTGAACAATTCGAACATCTACGCAAAGACCCGTTGGGTGGCGCAGTATGGTGCTCAAATGGGATACAACGCCTTCGATACCAACGACCGCGGCTGGCAATACACCAGTTCCGGCCATATCAACGGTATCAGTGGTTCCGTGGACATGAATGCTTTTGGTAATAAAGCGACCAACGTCGCATCGGGAAAATGGGTGTACAAGGACGGTCGCCAGTATTGGCAGGAGAAGGATGGCTCATATGCTCAAGGAAAAGAGATATATGACCCATCGACAGATGCTTGGTATTGGATAGATGCAAATGGCGTTATGGCTCAGAACAAAGATGTGTATTTGCGTTCGAATGGCGGTAAGTGGGTTCGCTATGATTCGAACGGCCGGATGGTTAAAGGTGAGGATTTCAGGTATGGAGCTTGGTACAATTTTGATTTTACGACCGGTGCGATGAGTAAAGGAATGACATATTTGTCCGATGAGGACAAATATGTCTATTACGATGAGACTACTGGCAAGATGATTTATGGCGAAGTTTATCTTGGCTATGATGATGAGCGCGCTGGATGGTACATGTTTGACGCAGTTACTGGCGCTAGACGCGTAGGCGATGTTTTTATACGTTCGAATGGCGGTAAATGGGTCCGCTATGATCGAAAAACCGGCAAAATGGTAAAAGGTTTGCAGAAACAGAATGGTTCATGGTACTACTTCGATCCAGTTACGGGAGCTATGGCTCACGGAAACACGTGGGTTCCACAATGGCAAGCATGGCATTATTTCGATAACGTCACAGGCCGAGGTTGATTCGTGACTTACATTTCAGATTCGGTTATGTTACCTGATTGATTCGGCTGGAAAATGGTGAATTTTCCAGCCGCTTTCATAATGGCGACGGTGTTGCCTGTCATGGCTGATTTTCGTGCTTTGGATTCACTGATTGATTCGGAAACGTAAATTTGGATTTTCTTGCCATCAAGAGGGGACAAATCTACGGTGGGACATTGCGCGCTAATCGTAATAGGAGATAGTCTGGAAAGCGGCGTCAAATTGCATGATTTATCGGAAAGCGCGATATTCTGCAAGGTACTGAGATGCGCTAGAGCTGAAATATCGGAAATCTTAGTGCCTTGCAAATTAATTTGGGTTAGAGAGGTCATGGATTCAATCTGTGGTAGTTCTTTTAGAGATTTGAACTCGCTCAAATCCAGTGAGATCAATCCGGTAAAATGCTGCAGTCCTTCGACTGAAGTGATTTTTTGCAGATTATTCGTACTGCAATTTTGATATTTGGTTGTGTATTCAGTAAACGACAGGTTCTTAATTTTAGAGGCTTTTACTGAGGGAAAACCCTTATTGGATGCGTTGAGTACGGAGACTAAGCATGCGGCGAATTTTTTGTCAGGAATGACTTTGGAAAAATCGTTAGAAATAGATGATGCAGGGGACTTTTGGGGAAATGGTGTCCGCGCAACATTGTTATTCTGTCCAGAACATGCTGTTAAAGAACAGGCTTGCAATATGACCAACATTGCTAATGCACATGCGCGGACACCGTATTTCATATGGACTCCTTATAAACTGTTTCTATACAGGTTTAAATGGTTACTCGTCGTAATATGGGTGAGCATAGTTTGCTCCGTTGTAAGCCGAACGAATGCCAATATCTCCATAAGCTGCGTCGATAATTATTACATTTCTTCCATTCACTTCGACTACGACACCTGCATGGCTGGCGTCATAGTCATGAGCCCAAGCATCTCCGAACTTCCAGAAAGCGATATCTCCAACATGTGGTGTATGACTGACACGCCCACGGGATCTGTACCAATCGTAGTTATGGTGTGGCCAGCCGGTTTTAGCTCCGTCGCAGAGGAAAATGTCTAAACCGGCAGAATGGAATATGTACCAGACAAAAGCCATACATGGTCCGAATGGGCAAATGAGTCCTCCATTTGCAGCGAGCACACCTGGACAATCAGGATGCTGATTTAAGAGCGCGCGTGCTTGAGAAGTCAGTCTATCGATGATTTGTTGTTTGTTGTATTGGGCTCCTGTGTGGGGATCGAAGAAATAATGATGCCCGTCAAGAATGGCTCCACCATGAATCATGCGACTACTGGTTTTGTCGTAATATACCCATTTCTTACCGGCGTCCAGCCATGTTCTGCCCTTGGCCAAGGCTCCTGTGACAGGTTTCATGTAGTACCACCCATCATTAATGTAGTGCTCGCCGTACTGCATCTTGCCTGTTATTTTGTCGTAGTATACCCATTTGTCATGTTGGCGAAGGTAGACGAAATCATGCGCCATTTTGCCAGTATTTTGGTCGAAATAATACCAGCCAGTATGTTCTTTGTCGTAGTTGAGATGGGCTTCGCCGTGCGCCATTTTGCCGGTGACCACGTCGTAGTACACCCATTTACCATTGTTGGAGGATATGTGTTTAACTCCCTTGGCCATGGCACCTGTCTCTTCGTCAAAGTAGTACCAGCCGCCATTGCGGTGATCTTCTCCTTTGACTAAATTACCGTTTTCGTCAAAACGAACCCAGATGCCGTCTTTGCGGTTGTTGGGAGAACTTGAAATGAATACGTCCTTGCTGACGGCCATAGTGCCGTTTTCGTAGTAGTGCTCTTTATTCTGATCCCAACCGTTTTCAGGTTTGTCTGGTTTAGTTGGTTCGTTAGGACTGGTGCTGTCGTTATTCTTGTCCGGTTCGGAAGAATCGGGTCCGTCGTCATTCCTGTTCTGTCGGCTGGAGTGAATTACACTGTTCGGTTGTGTTGATTCGGATGCCGAATCAGAAAATTGCGAGGCATCATCAGCGTCTGAAGTGATTGTATTGGAATCACCTCCTTGGATACTATTTGAATTCTGATTCGGCTCGGCAGTTTGACTATTGGAAGATACTTGCATTGCGTTGGATTCGCTGCCCAGCGCGATTGCCGGGTAGGTAATTCCCTGCAGTACTGTAATGGCTAGAAAACTGATTAGAATTTTTCTCCGTTGAAGCATTATTCCCCTTTCCCTCTCATTATTCGGGGGATAATTATAGCTGTTGCTATGACAAAAAAGTTTGTTTTACAAGTCGTTCATTTACAAGAGGAGTTGATGTTTTTGGCGTGTGGCTAGAGGCGTGGTGGTGCCGATGTACAAGGAAACATTTGAAGGTGCATGACGAAGTTGCGGACAGCGTTTGACTATTGCGTTGATAGCATGACATACACTGTTAGACATGACTCATGATATGGAAGCGAACGGGCGTGGAGTTCAGATGAGACGTGAACCGACACTGGCTTTTGTGATTCCTTGTTTTAACGAAGAAGCCGCATTGCACGTAACTGCGGACGTTTTGAAGAAAAAGATGATTCAGCTTGAGGATTCGCAGGCTGTTGCGCGAGATAGCTTCGTTATTTTTGTCGATGATGGGTCCCGCGACAAGACTTGGGATGTGATTGCATCGCTGCATGAGAAGGATCCCTCCTTATTTCGTGGCGTGAAGCTGGCTCACAATAGAGGTCATCAGAATGCTCTTTTTGCTGGCTTAATGCAGGCATTGAGCATGAATGTCGACGCTGTTGTTTCCATGGATGCTGATTTGCAAGACGATCCCAATGCTGTTGATGGCATGGTTCAGGAATATCGTCAGGGAGCTGAAATCGTATACGGTGTGCGTGATAATCGCGATACTGATACTGCATTCAAGCGCGGAACGGCCCATGCCTTCTACTCTTTGATGAAGTGGCTTGGTACGGAAACCGTGCCGGATCATGCTGATTATCGTTTGATGAGTCGTACTGCATTGACGGCTTTATCTCAATATAAGGAGTCCAATCTGTTCCTTCGAGGATTGGTTCCTTCACTTGGTTTTAAAACGGCGAAGGTGTATTACAAGCGCGGAACTCGAGTTGCTGGGGAATCGAAATATCCTTTGAAGAAAATGGTTTCTTTCGCTGTAGAGGGCGTGACATCATTTTCGACAAAGCCTTTGAGCATGATTACCGGCATCGGGCTGTTCTCTGTGTTTATCGGAATCATCATGTTGATTTATACCCTTGTTTCTGTTTTCTCTGGGCATGCGGTTGCCGGCTGGGGCTCCATTATGTTCTCTTTGTGGATTTTGGGTGGTTTTATTCTGCTAGCTCTTGGAATTACAGGCGAATATATCGCGAAAATCTACATGGAGGTCAAAGCTCGACCGCGCTATATCATTGAAACGACGATCTGAGCGATAGGAATTTCTTTCTGAAGAAGATGGGATTAGAACCAAGTGAATAAAAGTGCTGTAGCTCAAAAACAGCCGTTCATTAAGCAAGTGCTTCCGAGATGGCTGGTCACAGTCGCTTTGGGAATGCAAATCGCCATTGTGACGATACTGCTTATGCTGTCAGTCTTTTTCACCGTCACTTTTAAGAGAAACAGTCCGCAGCTTGGCAGTATTACTGAGCAAGTTGATTACCATTTTGGGATGCCATCGGTTGCGTTCGGATTGGGAACAATCATACTGCTTGGCATGATGATCTTGCTTGCGATTGGCTTTTCGAAGCTCCCGCAGCAATGGGTTCTTGCCATTCTTTTGATATATGTGGCTGCAATGCAGATCATTTGGTTGATGTCATTGAATCTGGTGACTTACACATACCCGGATTCACGGAGCTTGATGGACGCAGCCGATATTCTGCTTAATGGTAACATTAACCAGTTCGGTGCGGATTTTTGTCCGAAGGGCAGCATCCGTCTAGAATGCGGCGCGCGAGGTATTCCGAGCGCATATACCTATTTCTCCTACTATCCATTCCAAAGCGGCCCAATGTTGTGGTACCTTCTGGTTTTTGCGGTTTTTGGATTGGATAACATTCTTGCTTTTCAAATCGTGAGTGCTGTGGCGGTTACTGCTTTGGTGGCAGTGCTATGGCGATTCGGCAGTTTGATCGGTTTGAATGAGAAAGGACATGGGGCCTTCACCGTCATAGTCGCGACTAGTGTCCCTTTGCTGATGTTCGCTACGTTCGTCTATCCTAATGCGGTTGGCTTCTTCTTCACGGTATGCGGCACTTGGATGATTGCAGAAGGCTTCCGGCTGCAGAAAGTTTGGGCTAGCAGCCTTGCAATTGTTGGCGGATTCCTCATTTGCGGAATTGGAATTGTTTTCAAATCGACGTACCAGATTCTTGTGCTTGCGGCCCTTGTGGCAGTCATCTTTGCAGTTTGGCATAACCGTCGTGTTTGGCAGTTGGTGGTTTCTTTTCTTTCCGCAGTGGCTGCGTTCTTTGTTTCAAAACTTCCCGTATATGTGGTTCAGACTTGGACCGGGCAGAAGTTCGGTAAAGGGATGCCGATGTCTTCTTGGATTGCTATTGGCTTGGGACAACCGGATAATATGCCTGCTGGATGGTGGAGCCGATTTGCTATAGACGCTTTTGAACGTACGGGGAACGATTATGCCCTGCAATCTCAGATATCCAATGATTTTGTTCGGAATCGTCTGGCGTTTTTTGCGGGCAATCCTAGTGATGGGTTAAATTTTTTTACCAATAAACTTGCGTCAGAGTGGGCGGAGCCCTCTTTTATGACGTCGTTGTATTCGGAGTTAGGTGAATCCGCGAACCATTTCTCAGGATTAGGCTCATTCCTTTTGCTGGGGAAAGGCGCGGATGTGCTGCTTCGATTTGAAAATGTTGCTCAGACTGTTGTCTATTTTCTGGCAATTATTGGGGTAATCGGTCTCGTGCATTCCTTAATGAAGGAACGGTCTCTTGGCGCTGATTCATCTCAAGTCTTTACGAGAGTTCTGCTGTGCGCCTCTTTCATTGGCGGATTCCTCTGCTATCTTTTCTGGGAAGCAAAAAGTATCTACACGCTACCTTTCTTCTTATTGTTGTTCCCAGTAGCAGCTTATGGCATTCAGAATATTGCTGATTTAATAAGCAGTATAAAAAAGAAAATCGCCTGAATCGAGATTGATATGGATAGAAAATATTTTTCGATGAATTCCATAGCGAGGAATAAATGGGTTTATGCGAAAAAGATCGCTCTATCCGTTCTTTTCGGTTCGCTTGCTTTTTTCGTGTTGAATGCATGCTTCTACATACCCTACGCGCATGCTGAAGAACATGCGGATGCTTTGAATACCTCGTCTGTTGAGACTGCTCCATCTCATCCTGACAACGGCTGGGATTCGAACAAGGAACATTACTACGAGAATGGACAGCAAGTACGTTCCCAGGAAATATATGATGCGAAAGAAAAAAACTGGTATTGGATAGATGAAGATGGATCTGTCGCTCGGAATAAAGACGTCTATCTTCGTTCCAACGGTGGGAAATGGGTTCGATACAATGCTGCTGGACATATGGTTAAAGGCGAGGATTATCGGTATGGAGGCTGGTATTACTTTGATAAAAACACTGGAGCGATGGCGAAAGGCATGACTTTTGTCTCGTCCAATGGCGGTAAATGGGTTTATTACGATTTAACGTCAGGAAAGATGCAGTATGGCGAACGTTTTGTGAATTACGACCGATCTCATACTGGCTGGTACCACTTTGATGAATGCACTGGAGCTATGACGCATGGCTTCTATTACAATTCATCCCAGCATAAATGGGTTTATTACGATCGTTTCTCCGGCCAGATGATGTATGGAGAACAGTATATAAACAACCATTGGTATGACTTTGATGGTTCAACCGGTGCGGTGAGATACGGCTTCGTCTATTTGCCGGAATCTCAAAAATGGGTGTTCTATGATCGTCGAATGGGCTGGATGCTGTACGGTGAACAGCCTATTGACGGCGCATGGTATTTATTGGACCTACATACCGGTGCGGTGCAGTACGGATGGCAGAGATTTTCTGGAAAGACAGTATGCTACAACTGGCCTAGCGGCAAGATGCTCTATGGCCGTCAGAACGTGAATGGCGCCACCTATTACTTTAACAACCGTACGGGCGCTCTGGATATGCGACGCTCGGCTTCTCTGCCGAGCGATTATGTTCCATCCGTTGCGGGGGATTTCGGAAAGAACATTCGATTGGGGAAATACCATTCTGTTCGTATTCTTGGCGATAGTATCGCTGCTGGTGTGGGCGCTGCGAACCCATATCCTTGCGCGTCGCGTGAGCTATTTCGTCTTGAAGGGAATGTTTATTTTGAACCGTCTCATCAGACAGATTCCGCAGTGAATGGTTTGATAAGAGATTTGAAAGCGCGAGGGGTGAGCGTGACTAATGCCAGTGCTCCTGGAAAAGGTTCCTATTCCGCATACGATTCCATCGGAGATCAAACTCTTGGACATGAAGATGCTGCTATTGTTTTGCTCGGTACGAATGATCGGCTGAGACTCTCAAACAGCAATGATTTCGCACGAACCGCTGAGCGGTATCTCAACCGAGTTTCTGCAAGATACGGATCTAGCAACGTGTACGTGATTGCTGGTATTGATACTTTGTCAGATCCTAGACCACTCACTATGGAACAAGAAAATAACGTGTTGCAATCCCTCTGCCGGCAGCATGGTTGGTGGTTCGCTTCGGCATATGCGGCATTCCGCACGGTAGGACGCTCAACGGGAATGCCTCAACATGCATTGTATACAGACGGCATTCATCCAAATCGTATAGGGCAAGTCGTGCTGCGCCGATCCTTGGAACAATTGCTGGGCTTGTGAATCCGGCAAGTGGCGGAGAGAACCTGTGGAATGGGAGACTGAATAAATTCATGAAGCGCATTAGATTCTTCGACATTGCCAAGGGCATAGCGATATTGGCAGTTATTCTTGGCCATAGCGCAATCGAGGCTAATCTTTTTATGCCCCACAGAACGGCGCAAATTATTGTGTCAATCTGTTTTTCCTTTCACATGCCACTTTTCTTCATTCTGTCCGGTTACTTTATGCATCCGGAACGTAAGTTTCGATGGGCGAAGGAATCGAAGCAACTGCTATGCACATATGCTGTGACTGCTTTGTGCGTCCTTATTGGCGTGACTTGTGTGGCAACGTTAAACCATGAGAGCCGTGTACTCGCTTTGCGTCAATGGAGCATGGCTGCATTATATGGAAGTGGAGACGTTTCCGATTTGACGTTATGGCCAGTGGATTTTCGAATTGGTGCGATTTGGTTCCTGTTGGCATTATTCTGGGCGCGTCTTTTACTGCATTTTTTTGCGAAACTTCCTTATACCTTCATTTGGGTGATTGCTTGTTTCCTTGTCGGTTATAGTTCGTCTCGCTATGTGTGGTTGCCATGGAGCATTCAAGCGGGAATGTGCGCAGTCGCGTTTCTTTATCTTGGCTATCTTGCTAAAAAATATGATGTGCTTGATTTCGTGAAGCATGCACCTTATATCTGGATTATTGCTTTATTGATTTGGATAGCTGACATTGCTTTCTTCGGTGGTATGAGCATGGCTATGAATAATTACGGTTCGCGTCCGATTCTGGCTGCGGTTGGCAGCATTGCAGGCACTCTATGCACCATCGGAATCTCTCAACTGTTTGATCAGGTCACAGCGTTAGGAAAAATGTTCAGCAAAATCGGGCAAGCGAGTTTGGCTATCTTGTGTGTGCATCTCGTTGAGGATGATATGCTGTTGCCGTCTTTGCAGACGTATTTTGGAACGCTACGGGCCTTCTTTCCGCAGATTCCATTGGTCTTATTGAGCTTCATCATCCGGCTGCCAATCGATCTTGCCGGTGCTGTTTTGCTCTACTATGTCCCGGTAATCAATGAGTGGTTCTACCCACAATTGGCAAAGCGACATCAATTAAGTCAATCTGGTACCGTGAATTAAACGTGCGTTTTCGCCGGAGGAATGAGGCTTTTTATGTTTCTCTTCAAGGGCTGAATGTAGTCTAGAAACCATGACTTCGATGAAATTTGCGAACATCTTGTTGGAGACGAATCCTCGCTCCGTTGCATACCCAGCTTTGTACTGCCGTTCCAATCAGCCTGTCGTCTTCGACAAGTTGATCCACGAATGGAAAATGTATGACGCTGGAACGTTCGATTTCAGTACTTATTTCAATTCTTTGTCGGTCATGAAACTGAAGCGCTATACCCGTGCGACGGGATTTACTCTGCATCTTGAGCTTAAGGGTGCCGCTTGCGAAGTGCTGCAGACTATGGGCGATGCCTTCGCGCATGATCCTATTCCGGTTGAAGGAGCTTCTAAGAAGCTGGAAGCGTCTACCAATTGGCAGACTGTTGATTTGCCTTTGACCGTCACTGACGACATGGTAATCGTCGGCTTCATCATAAAGACCGAAGGAACTGTCTCCATTAGGAACAGCTATTACGAGCTTGACGTTGATGGCGAGCTGAACGATGTTGAGTTGGTTCTGTCCACCACTACTTTCAAGAAGGAAGCGTTCATTGAACGCAACATTGATTTAGTCAAGAACCAGATTATCGGTTCCAACGATTCCATTGCAGACCATTTCCACATGTATGTGATGGATAATGGCCGGACTTTGGATGCGGAAAAACTGAGCGGAGATCGCATCCAGGTTATTCCGAACGATAATGTCGGTGGTGCCGGTGGTTTCACCCGTGGCATGATCACTGCTATGGAGCAGAATCCGAAGGCCACGAATATCCTTCTTATGGACGATGACGTTGCTGTTTCTCCGGAGAGCATCAAGCGTACCTATAATCTGCTACGCATCCTCAAGCCTGAGCATCGTGAGGACATGATTAGCGGCGCCATGCTCAATTATGAAATCGGCGAAGACCAGTGGGAAGATATCGGCAATATGACCCAGCAAGGCACCTTCGCTGGCTGCAAGCCGCCGCTGCGTTTGACGCTGTTCGAAGACCTCATCTATAACGAGATGTACACGCCTACCAAGTGGCAGCGAAACAACATGTACGCCGCTTGGTGGTACTGTTGCATTCCGATTTCCGTAATCGAAAAGAATGGACTGCCTTTGCCGGTGTTTGTCCGTTGCGACGATGCTGAATATGGCATTCGTTGCAAGACTGGCTTTATTACCATGAATAGCCTCTGCGTATGGCATATGTCATTCTTCGAGCGTTATAACGCGGCTGTGGAACGGTACCAGACCACGCGTAACACCATGATTGCTCAAGCAACATGTGGAATGGCTCCTGGTGCTGACTTTATGCGTGAACTGCATAATAATATTCGCCTCGAACTGAAGAAATTCGGTTATGCAAATGCGGAGCTGTGCCTGGACGCATTCGAAGATTTCCTGAAAGGTCCATCCTTCATCAAGAAGCCGGGACAGGCTGAACAAAGCTTCATGGCTGCAAACCGCAACAAGGAGCAGCTCGTTGATTTCGCTACACTTCAGGCTCAGGCTAATCAAGATCCTGAACTTGCGGGCTTTGATATCAAAGAAATCGACAGGCAGCTTATTGAAGGGGACAAGCCACGCAGCTTGCCTGAACGTCTGGAAGATCTGATTACTGATAACAATCAGCGTTATATCAAGAAGGACGGTACTGGATATGCGGTGATTCCGTTGCAGGGATGGCTGTATCCTGCCGGTGCGATTCGTGGCAAGCACAAGCTGGTGGTTTTGGATTGGTACAACCGCAAGGGCACGATTCGCGTCAAGGACGTGAAGCGTTACCAGCAGATCAAGAAGCGCTATGCTCGGGATCTAAAATACTACAAGGCGAACATCGAACGCATTCGAAAGGAATACGCTGAGGCGCGTTCGGAGTTGACGTCTTTGGAGTATTGGAAGAACTACCTCAAGATGGAGTAAATCAAAACCATCTAGGATTCTAAGCCGCATGCGCTCACAAGGGGCGTATGCGGTATTATTTTGCTTTGTTACTGGTTTCCATCGTAGAAGAGGAACGGGATTATGGCATCTCTGGCAAGACGACTGCGTGAAAGGCTGTTCTGGCCGTCGGAGCGGTCTATGCAAAAGTTGATGGGCCGAATCGATTCCTTGGAACATGAGAATGCCCAGTTGCGTGATAGTTTGAAGGCACAAGAATCGGTTTTATTTGAAATTCGTGACTGGATGCATGAAATCGGCGAGGAATCCTGCAGGGTTGTTCATGAGGTTCAGCGTGCTCAAATTGCAGAAAGATCCAAAGAAGACATCCGTTTTTGGGCGCAGTATCGTGATCCCGGGGAGACCGATTTAGAAACACGAAAAAGGTTTTTCCTCAATTTGCCCAAGGCAGAGGGGGATCTTAGGCTTCTGCAATCCGCTTTAAACCGAATGCTATGCGATTTTGCGGAGATTTGCCGGCAAAATGGAATAAATCAGTATTGGCTTGTCGGAGGTACGCTGCTCGGTGCGGTGAGACATCATGGGTTCATTCCTTGGGATGATGACCTTGATTTGGGCATCATGCGTGATGATCTGACTTGTCTTCAGGAAGTGCTTACTAATAATTCAAAGTACAAGATCACCGTAATCTGGGATCGTATCGTCCATTGCAGGCAGATTCGATTCGCTCCTCGAGACACAAGAATTCCAGGGTTCATTGATTTGTTCCCCTTCGATTGGGTATCTTCGCCGAACCACGACACTTTCTTAAAAGTTCAGGAATACCGGAAAGCCGCGATTGAAACAGCCGAAGCGGATATGGTTGTCCGTGAAGCTTGGGACAGAAACGTTTATATTCCAACGGAATCAGTGGCTGGGAAGCATATTGCGGATGCTTTCGATACGCAGCTTGACAGAATGCGCAGGGACTGCGTGGTCTGTTCGCATGAAGCAGCGGCAGGCATTGTCCGCGCGTATGACAATATGGACCATCCAAGCGGTTTTGAATGGATAAGTAGTCTTGACGAGTTCTGTCCGCTGGATGTTCAAACTTTCGAAGGGGAGCAGTACCCTGTGCCGGCCAACTATATGTATTTGCTGACTCATGCTTATGGCAACATCTTCGCGTTGCCTAATGATATCGGTTTACATTTCGAACATGTCGATAAGAAAGCGCTTGCCCAAGTTGACGAACAGACTGTTCGCGAATATGTGAATCGATAAGATTTAGCAGAACAACGGAGTGATGGGATGGAATCTGTTAAGAACGTTGCAATCGTAGTAGCTGGCGGATCGGGAACCAGGATGGGGCAGGACATCCCGAAGCAATTTATTAATGTATTCGATAAGCCAGTGCTTATCTATACATTGGAAAGCTTCCAGCGGCATCCTGATATTGACGCGATTGAGGTGGTATGCATTGAAGGCTGGGAAACCATGGTGGAAGCATACTCGAAGCAATTCAATATCGACAAGCTTAAGTGGATTGTGCGGGGCGGCGCAAGCGTTCAGGAATCCATCAGAAACGGTGTGGAATTCCTTGCCGACAAAATCAGTGAGGAAGACAATGTCATCATTCATGATGGCATTCGGCCTTTGATTGATGCTGATGTTCTGACTGATGTAATCGATGTTTGTAATCGATATGGCAATGCGGTGACTTCTTTGCCGTATAACGAGCAAATTTTCGTGATTAGCCAAGAAGACGCTTCGACTACGAAACGATATGTGCCTAGGGAACAATTGCGCCGCGTCTCAACACCGCAAGCTTACCGTTATGGGAAATTGCTGGATGCATATCGTAAGGCGTTCCGCGAGAATATTGGAATTCACGGTTCTAGCTATACGAATACCATGATGGTGGATCTTGGTGAGACCTTGCATTTTGCCAAAGGGTCGGATAAGAATATCAAGCTCACTACCAAAGGCGACTTGGAACTGTTCAAGGCATACATCACCGCAGATGAAGATACTTGGCTGAAATAAGGCGAGGGAGGTACTTTTGCCCAGTCGATTTGACTCTTCACTTTATCAGCAGGATATTGAGTATTGTGCCAATCTTCCCTTGCAATGGGACAAACTGGCGGATAAAACTATTGCGATTTCTGGCGCAACAGGGATGATCGGGACTTTTTTAATTGATGTCTTGATGAAAAAGAACGAAGACCCGAAGTTTAATTGCCAGATTATTGCGATTGGACGCAATAAGAGTCGCGCACGGAGTAGATTCCCATATTTTGATGAGGCTCATTTCCATTTTGAGCAGCTGGATGTGTCGATACCAGGTGTTCGTCCCAATCGTCCGGCTGATGTTGTCATTCATCTTGCCAGCACAACACATCCCAGAGCATATGCCTCCGAACCAGTGTCAACGATTACCTCAAATGTGACTGGTTTGCAGAACCTTCTCGAGTACTCATTGGTGGGCGGAAACGATCATCGTGATGGCAGATTCGTTTTTGCCTCATCCGTGGAAATTTATGGAAAGAACCGCGGCGATGCGGAGCGCTTTGATGAACAGTATTGCGGCTATATCGATCCGAATACGCTTCGTGCTGGCTACCCAGAGGCCAAGCGTCTGGGCGAAGCTCTTTGCCAAGCTTATTCCGAACAGCATGGAATTGATTTTGTCATTCCCCGCATAGCTCGAACTTATGGCCCGACTCTGCATAAGGATGACAGCAAGGCGCTTTCTCAATTCATCCACAAAGGGTTAATGAAGGAAGACATTATTCTGAAAAGCGAAGGAACGCAGCTGTTTTCCTACGCATATGTCGCTGATACAGTTGCTGGTCTGCTGTATTGCCTACTTGAGGGTGAAAGCCGAAGCGCATACAATATCGCAGCACCTATTTCCGATTGCCGGTTAAAGGATTTGGCTTCCTTGGTAGCTTCAAAGTGTGGTGTGAATGTCCATTTTGAACTCCCCGATTCCTTGGAGACAAAAGGGTACTCTACTGCGACGGTTGCTTTGATGGATGGACATAAATTGCAGACTTTAGGCTGGAATATGAAATATTCGATTGAAGAAGGAATCGGACGAACATTAAGCATCATGCGCAACGATTGATGTAATAATATTTCGGGCATTCGGCAACGCTCAATGACTAAGGGACATCCACTGATAGGATACAACTTGTGAAACAGTTGGTGAAAAAGATACGGGACAGATACGGGTATGCATGGACCGTCCTGCAAGGTTTGGTAAAGACGGATTTCAAACTTCGTTATCAAGGATCTTTCCTTGGCATCGCATGGTCGGTGCTTAAGCCCCTGATGATGTTTTGCGTAATGTATGTGGTATTCGGTAAATTCCTGCGCATGTCGGATGGTACTTCCACATACCCGGTCGTGCTGTTGCTAGGAATTAGCTCTTGGCAATTCGTTACCGAATCGACGAATGTCGGACTTCGATCCGTGGTGGATCGAGGGGATTTGCTCCGCAAGATTCATTTCCCGAACTATATCGTTGTGGTTTCGGCTACTGTCGGTGCACTTATCAGTTATGCGATCAATCTTGTTGTTGTTTTGATTTTCGCCATTATCGCAAGAGTCCATTTCACTTGGCGAGTGGTGCTGCTTCCTCTAAGCATCATCGAGCTTTACGCAATGACGCTTGCCGTCACATTGCTCATGGCCACTATGTACGTGTATTTCCGTGATATCGCCCATATCTGGGATGTTCTTCAGCAGTTGATTTTCTATGGCATGCCAATTATCTACCCGTTAACATATGTGACCAATCGCGGTGGACTTTTGGCTGATATCGCCCGTTTGGAGCTTATCAATCCATTCGCTCAGGCGATTCAGGACATTCGGCATAATTTCATTGCACCAGAGACTCAACCGACCGTTTGGAATCAGTTCAACAATTGGGGAATCCGTCTGCTGCCAATTGCTCTGACCGTTGTTTTGTTGTGGCTGGGCGTGGTGTTATTCCGCCGTAATAGTCGCAAATTCGCGGAGGTTATGTGATGTCCGAAGAGAAAAGCGTAAAAAAAATCGATTATTCCAAAAATCCAGTTGTATTGTCTGCGAGCCATGTCTCCAAATGCTTCAAATTGCCGACGGAGCAGGCCACTGGTCTTAAACAGGCGTTCATCAATTGGACTAGAGGAATCAAAGGCTATAAGAAGCAGCAGGTTCTTAAGGACATCAGCTTTGAAGTTCACCAAGGTGAGTTTTTCGGCATTGTCGGTCGAAATGGTGGTGGCAAATCAACCCTGCTTAAACTGATTTCGCAAATTTATTATCCGGAAAGCGGTTCCATTACTGTTTCCGGCAAATTGGTTCCATTCATCGAACTGGGCGTGGGATTCAATCCTGAACTTACCGGCCGAGAGAACGTGTATCTAAATGGCTCTCTTCTGGGATTCACACATGAAGAAGTCGACGCGATGTATGACGATATCGTCGAATTCGCCGAGCTTGAAGAGTTCATGGATCAAAAGCTGAAGAATTACTCTTCTGGTATGCAGGTCCGCCTTGCTTTTTCTGTTGCGATTAAAGCACAAGGGGATATTCTGGTCCTCGATGAGGTCCTTGCCGTTGGCGATGAGGCATTCCAACGTAAATGTGATGACTTCTTTACGGAAATCAAAAAGGATCCGACTAAGACGGTTATTCTCGTGACTCACGATATGAATTCCGTCAAGAAGTATTGTTCTAGGGCAATGATGATTGCCGATGGCGAAGTGGAAGCCATCGGCGATCCGGAGACCGTATCACAGCAATACACGCTTGCCAATCTCGAAGCGGAAGAGAAAGCCGAACGTAAGCGTCAAGAAGAACGCGGAGGCTACCCGAATGGTCTTAACGAGCGATGCCCGCTGTTGAGAACTATTGCCGTTTCCCCCAAAGTCTGCACCAGTGCGGATATGTTCAGGTTTGATGTTGAATACCAATATGATGAGCCGGGAGATTTTTACCTCGCCATTGCGTTGCATGACATTCGCCGTGGTGGAATCACTTATGATACCGGTTCAAAAGTGTTGAAGATGGATAAACATGGCCATCAGGTTGTGCATTTTGAGATGCCTCTCAATCTGTTTAATAATGGCGAGTTCCGTCTGATTACATCACTTCGCACTCCTAGTCCAACTAATCCAAAAGCAACCGATGCTGTGGGCGTCGCCCTTGATGACAATGCATGCAGTTTCGTGATTCGTGATGACCGAAACCGTGAATACGCATTGCTAAGTGACCGTGCTCTTACGATTAAACGTGTCTAATAGTTTTGGTTGCATTCGGAAATGAACTTGTCTATTCTTGGAGGCAATACCGTTCCTTCAAGAATGGACAAGAAGATGAGAAAAGAAATAAAGCATCTCACTGCATTATTGGGAGCAATATCTCTGGTGGTTCCATTTGGAACTCAGATGGCGACTGGTGCTGAAACGAATTATCCAGATATGGAAGTCGGGGTATTTTGGAACAGCGACTCGGATCGTTCTGATACCGTGTACATGTCATACAATGGTTCCGACTTCCAGCAAATCAGCACCGCATATAAGACTGATGGTAACGGTAGCTCGCATGTTTCTGGAAAACCGAGCTACGTCAATGCCATTCATGATCCGAGTATTACGTATAAAGATGGGATGTTTTGGATTCTTGGCGGCTATGTGCAAAAGCAACAGAATCTGGGATGGCGTTTTACCCCGATGATGGGGTATTCCAAGGATTTGGTGAATTGGAGCTATCCTAATAGCGGTAGCCAGACGAATCTTGCTCCCTCTGTAAAGCCTTATACTAATGGGCTTGCGGATGGACAATTTGATTCCGCTGGAACAGATGGATTTGTGGATAGCCATGGCGATATGTGGATTGTGACCACGCTTGGATACTATGGCGCTTTTCATGGAAATGCGCAGAAGGATTATATGTATCCGTATATCGTTAAGGTATCTGGCCTACAACCTGGTGGTGATCCGTCAGTTAATCCTGGTGCCCAGCCTAAATTGAATTATGGTAATTTAAATCCCATTAAATTGCCTGATACAAGCACTAGTAATTGGCTTGATCCTTCTCTGTTTGAAAAAGATGGTACCTATTATCTCAGCATTAAGAAAAATGGGGTCACCAATCAGATTTATTCTATTCATGATTTGAATCAAGCCGGGAACGTCAATGCATGGCATTTGGTAAATTCCAATGTGGTCACTGGGTATGAAGGACCATCGTTAACGTACTATAACGGGCAATACTTTTTCTATACTGATAAACTTAAAGATTATCCGTATGGCAAAGCCGATGGCACTGCGGGTACTTTCGTTACTCAGTCATCAAACCTGAATAGCGGTTGGCATGGTACGCGTCGAATCACTACAACTAATGTTGATGGACGTAGCATTCCTAATCGGCACGGAACTGTGATAACCGTGACAGATCCTGTTGCAAAAAATATTGTTTGGAATGCAAGGATTCGTGCAGGTTATGGAGCATATCGGCCTGGAACAAATGGTTGGGTCACGGAGAACGGGAAGCGCTACTGGTATGACAATGGTGTGAAGGCGGTCTCTAAAGAGGTGTATGACCCAGCAAGTGATGCTTGGTATTGGTTCGATAAGGATGGATCCCTTGCGGTGAATAAAGATGTCTATATTCCGTCGGGGAACAAATGGGTTAGGTATGATAACAATGGCCATATGATTAAGGGTGAGGATTACCGCTACGGAGGCTGGTATTACTTCAACCCCACCACAGGAGCCATGACTAAAGGCATGCAATACGTGCCCTCGAACGGCGGAAAATGGGTGTACTACGATTGGACGACCGGCAAGATGGCTCATGGCGAACAATATGTGAACTATGATGCGCAGCATACAGGTTGGTATTTGTTTGATCGATATACAGGCGCCATGTTTCACGGGGATACTTATGTTCGTTCCAACGGTGGAAAATGGGTCAGGTATGATTTCACCACAGGAAAAATGGTCAAAGGTCTAAACCGTCATGATAATTCCTGGTATTACTTTGATTCAACTACGGGGGCGATGCAGAAAGGCCGTGTCTGGGTTCCTGAATGGAAATCTTGGCATTGGTTTGATCCAACTACAGGAAGAGGATGAGTTGAGATAGACTGGTTTTGGCGCAATGCAAATTGTGTCAAAACCAGTTTTTATTTTATAAAGGGACCTAATTTGCCTCAACATTATTCCGGTGAACGTCGACAATATCGCAGAGAACTAAGACTATCTGTTCCTAGTTGTATTTCTCTACTATATTGGATTGGTTCTATCGTAATTGGAAGCGTGATTATTTTTTGGGGAAAATATCATTGTTTTAATGATAGGGCGGCGCACTGGGCGCGTATTCTGCAATTACGGTCAGGTGAAATAATACCTTCTTTTTCTAAAGAATATCCAGAATGGATTGTTTATTCTGAACATGGGAAAATAATTACTTTTAATAATACTGCTGTCAATTCTCCTTTTGTCTATTTTCCAAGTCTAATTTTTCGTGGCGATTTTCGCATTTCGAGCATAGCGACATTGATATGCGCGGCCAGCCTTATTGCCGTAGCAATACGTATTGCTGGATGTTATGCTAATATCATTCTGGCGATAGCAGTACTTCCTACTACTTTTTTCGGGATGATATTCCCAACTGCCGATGCTATAACTAATAGTTTTTCTTTATTGTTCATAGCTGTTGTGTTGTGTCTGTATCAGCGAGATGGTGCGTTGCATTTCAGGCATATTGTTTTGCTCTGTGTTCTGAGCATTATGTTGGGGCAGGTGAAGATTACATGCTCGATTATTGTTTTATTTGTATTTTTCCTTTTACCTAAAACAACCGATAAAAAGATGAAAATATCTCTATCGCTTCCCGTGCTATGTGCTTTTACGTCTATGTGGTTGTGGCGTATGAAGACTTCGCATATAGCGGTTGCACCGAATCGTGTTTCCTTGCAGGAGACTCACGATTTTGAGATGCAGTTGATGCTTTCTCCTTGGAAAATATTTTCTTTGCTTGGACGTGTACTGTTTGAACCTTTAGATTTTGATTATGAAAAAATTGACGGTCAATTAGTAAATCCGAGAAGAAATCTTCAGTTTTTTACTGGAACCGAAACGGTCCAATTGCCTTTAATTGTTATGGCTCCGGTACTGATTGCCATTATGATGTTGCTGATTGTTCATACTTCATATAAGCGTATGTGCGGATATCAGATTGCAATTGTATTGGCGATTCCTGTTCTGTATTTTGTCCTGTCATGCGTAGCTATGGCAGTTACCTGGAGCGGAACGGTGGATGGTTGCGTGTCGGGTATGCAGAGTAGATATTTGATACCGGTTTTACCGTTATTTGCTTTGTTGTTTCCGGGTTTAATTGGCTTTGAGAATGTCAATTTAAAGAAATATAGAATGTCTGTATTTTTGTTAATATTATTTTCATATATAGGTATTTTAATTTCATATTTGGTTCAATGGAATTAAAAATAAGGGATATGGTACTGTATTTAAACTTGGCATCATATCCCTTTAAAAGGCTGTTTTAAATTATTATTTAGCGTACCAGTGAGGCACTTTATTGCCATTGCGGCATTCGCAGATTATTGGCGTGCCGTCAGCATCGTTCTTTTGCTGTCCGTGTTCGGATTTCTTGCAATATTGTCCGCGGATGTTTTTCCCTCCAGTATTGCCGTTAGTGCCAGGATTGGCATTGTTGTTTGAAGCCTTACTGACAAAACGGCCAGTGACGGAATCAAAAGTTGCATATGAATTCCATTCGGGAACCCATGCGCGCCCGTGTGCCATTGCGCCAGTGGTCTGGTCGAAATAGTAATAAGCACCATCTTGGTAGTGTAATCCCTTGACCATCTTTCCGGTTATCCGGTCATAGCGTACCCATTTTCCACCGTTGGAACGAATATAAGTATCTCCATGGAACATGGCACCGGTATATTGATCGAACAAGTACCAGCCCGTATGGCTGCTGTCGTAATTCACGAAGGCCTCACCATGGGCCATTTTGCCGGTTGTCCAGTCATAATATACCCATTTGCCTCCATTGGAATGGATATATTTCATGCCTTTGGACATTGCGCCGGTTGTTTGGTCGAAGTAATACCAACCGCCGTATCGGTAATCTTCGCCTTTGACCATATGGCCATCCCCGTCATACCTGACCCATTTATTTCCGGAAGAGAGATACACGTCTTTGTCGTGTGCCATTGTTCCATCGGCATCGAGCCAATACCAAGCATCGCTGCCTGGATCATAGATCTCTTTTGAACGCGCCATAATGCCGGAATCAAACCAGTAGTATTCGCCGTCTTGAGTTACCCAACCGGTGTAGTCAGACTCTGGCACCGACACGGTTTCTTCCGCGCTAGCTGGAGCAATTGGCAAAATCGTCATTGAAAGAGCCATGGTTGCGGCAATGGTTCCATGAATAAGTTTGCTCTTAGAAATCATATCCATCATCTCCCTCTTGTTGTTATGGATAAGATACTTAAATTTTAGACCTAAAGTAATTGCGACAGGGGTTATTGTGATGGTACATCTGAACCGATGTCGTGCGTAACGGTGTGGACGATTGTTTAAAGTGCAATGTAGCCACTACGATTAGTGGATGAACGGAGAAAATGGCGATAGGAGAAGACGCATGGGACAAGAGGTCTCTATGGATACTGAGCGAATGGACTCGTGGGAAACGGTGATGCGCGTTGTGTATCCGGTCAAAGATGCTGAACAGACCCTCCCTCTGTATGCGATTGACTGGACTCGCCCGCATGTGGCGGAAACCACTCTGGATTCGCGTATCGACATGCGTCGTCTGGAATTCAGCTCCATGAACCAGTCCACATTGCAACGCATGTTACGGAATGCGGGATCCTCTAACGGGGTTTCCTGCGATTCATTCGAAATTACGGGACGTACTTCCGTAACACTACGAGATCATGGTCACATGTCCGGATGCACGTTCTTCAACGCGTTCCCTGCATCGTATTGGCGTCGTTGGACTGGTGTGAAGACCGTGCGCTTCGCAGTGTCCGTTCAAGGAAACGCCAAGATCAACGTCTTCCGGTCGACGGGTCGAGGCCTGATTTATCCGGTAGCGGAGCGGATTGTCCATGCTGCGGATACCTCGGCTTCCGTATGCGTGGATGTGCCTATGACCGGGCTCATGGACGGTGGTTACTTCTGGTTCGACGCGGAATCGCTAGGTGGGCCAGTCGTTATTTCCAATGCGACATGGTCTGTTCCGCGTGAGGCACGCACAGCCAATCATGACACTTCCATGTCCATCGCCATTACCACATTCAATCGTGCCTCGTACTGTATGAACCAATTGCGCGCCATCGCAGGAGCGCCGGCACTGCGTAAGCGACTGGATACCGTGTACTGCACGGATCAAGGCAACGATCTGGTCAAAAATCAAGAAGGCTTTGCCGAAGTATCCGCCGACCTTGGAAAGCAGCTTACGTATATTCAGCAAGCCAATTTAGGTGGTTCCGGCGGCTTCTCTCGAGGTATGTACGAAACGGCGAAAGCTGGGAACAGCGATTTCGTGTTGCTGCTGGACGATGACGCCATTAGTGAGCCTGAATCGATTCTTCGTTCCATCCAGTTCTCCGACTATACGATCCGTCCGGTTCTTGTCGGCGGCGGCATGCTTCATCTTGATAATCGCACCATGCTTTATACGCAAGGCGAGAGGATTAATCCGCGGCGAATGTGGATGTATCCGTCCAAGAGCATGGGGTACAATCACGACTTCTCTATGGAACCGCTTCGTGACGCTCCGGATCGCCATCAGCGCATCGATGAGGATTTCAATGGCTGGTGGATGTGCTTGATTCCAATCGCGGTAGTCAAGAAAATCGGCCTTTCGATGCCCGTGTTCATCAAATTCGATGACATCGAATACGGTCTGCGTGCCAAGAAAGCCGGTTTCCCGACGGTCTGTCTGCCGGGCGTTGCCGTGTGGCATCAGGCATGGCATGACAAGGATCCCGCTCGTTCTTGGGAGGAATATTTCACCGAGCGTAATCGTTGGCTTGCCGCATTGCTGACATACCCTGATAAGGCGCCTTGTATGCTGATGGAAACCATGTATGGCGATGCCAGCTTGGGGCTTCGTTTTGTGTATTCGGCCATGGCATTGCACCATATGGCGTTACGGGACATTCTTCGTGGCCCGCAGTACCTCGTGGATTGCTTGCCGACGAAGCTTGGGGAAGTTCGTGAACTGCGCGCGAAATATCCTGATGCTCAGGCTCAGGATAGTTTTGAAGCGTTCCCAGAGCCTGCGGGCGAGGTCGAGCCGCCGAAGAACCATCCTTCGACCATGAAGAGCCGGTATAAGGCCGCGGTTGGTCTGATTGTCAAGAGTTTCATCAAAAACGTCAATCCAGATAAGGCCGTTCAGCCTGATGCTGCCATCCCGGCACGGGATGCCGCTTGGACTTGGCTTGCTTTCGACCATGTCAATTCAGCGTTGGTGACCACACCAGACGGTAATGGTGTGGCATGGTTGAAACGAGACAACAAGCGTTTCCGCAAGAGCATGCTTGAAGGCTATCGGCTTACTCGCCGGATTGAGAAGAATTGGAAGCGCTTGGCTGTCCAGTATCAATCCTATGGGATTGCTTCCATGGAAACATGGGCGCATATTTTCGGAGACAAGTAAACTTTCCTGATTCATAGGCTCGCATGAGAGTAATATGAGCATGAAAATGTACATTGCTTTTGTGCGATTATTGTTTGGAAGGTTGTTTTCTTATGACTGATGCGGTGGAGTATCCCGATCTGGTGGT
>ERZ1673749.819-NODE-819-length-28388-cov-4.776727_pt1 | contig 28388 bp, 25 predicted proteins | sample MGYA00580204_ERZ1673749 | MGnify/ENA primary metagenome ERZ1673749 (study PRJEB41218, sample SAMN15661745) | gut metagenome | host: Homo sapiens | place: Canada: London | collected 2015-08-20/2019-03-30 | study: EMG produced TPA metagenomics assembly of...
AACGTAAATAAGCATGACCATGGGAGATGCAAGACCAGTATTTGCGCGCTGCCTGTGCTTCAAGATTCTCTGGATCGCCAGATTTAACGGTACGAGAGAGGGCGTAGAGTTCCTTGGCTCCAGGCTTAGCTAGTGCTTTTAGAACGGAAGCTTGACCAGAAATTTTGGCTGCAACAATTCGAGACCAAGCTTGCTTCTTTTTGGGCAAAGATAATTGTGATTGGGCTTGGTGGCGAGCACCGATCCGGGAATGTTCGTTCCATGGGTAAGCACCGGCGACCGGAACGTTTCTCCAGTCGCAAACTAAGAGGGCGATGTCGTAGTCACTGAGCTTCTGGAGAACGGCACCGCTGATTGTGCTTTCTGAGCCAATGAGGACGACTGCGATTTGGGCTAGCGGCAGCGAAACATCGGTTGGAGTATCTTCTCGATGGATGACGAGCTGGCCCCGGGAATACCGGAGAGACCCCTTCAAATTGAGACAATCAATGACCCGCCACCCAGAGTTCATTATTCTGCCTTCCAAGAAATGGGCAGATGAGCCTTGCTAGTCAGCCTCACTCTTCCCAGAGCATCTCGACGGACCACAGTCATGTTGCCTTCACCAAAAGCTTTGTTTACGGCTGGCAGCCAGCCCGGTCGATCTATCATTTTCTTGGAGGCTTGAGACACATCGGAAGATAGTCCCTCGGCACTCATATAGAGTGGGCGCAGTCGCAACTTAGAGTTTGAGAAGAACCCATCCAACCGCCAACGTTGAATCTGCCCAAACTCACTTTGCACTTCCGCAATCTGTCCGGTGTTGAAGCTTGAGGTGTCGATGACTAGCTCATCGTCTACAACCAACCAACCAATATATTCTGCCGTGCCGTCAGCAAGGGCCTTGCGCAGTTTGGGTTCTGCCTGGCGGACTGACATTGTCTGCGGTTTGATCTCAGCGGAAAACAGGTCCTCATGCCGGTGCTGCATTAGATCGACATTATAAACTCGCAACATGCTGAAGGAGGGAGCCTTTTTCCCGGGGATTTTATAGATCCGGGCATGGTGGAAACGGCTTAGTTCAGCGTAACCACCTCGTACCTTGATAGCGCCTGCACCAACTGGAAAGACCTCGATTTCGTCGTCGGCATCGTACCAAGTGCCGTGTACTCGAATTCGGCGTTCGGGATTCTCTGGCAGACCCTCTTTAAGATCGAAGTCGTCTTCGCGAGTGAGTGCACACCATAAAGCTTCGGTGGATGCCCTGTCGATATCGGTGACCGAAATAGCATCGCCGACGCGTATCTTCTTCAACTCTCCGATTGTGTCCTCGTGGGCGCGTCCGTTGCCGATGCGTAGTCTTAGATTCGAGGTAACTACGACTCGGTCTTCATCCAACGCCTGCTGCAAGAGCATGGCGAGTTTTCGCATCTTAGGCAGCCAAGCATTCCATGCCGCGCGATGTGCTTCATCAGCTCCAGTGAACTCTTTCCACTGGGGTGCCGAGCGAAGCAGCTCGGCCTCTCGCTTTTTGTTTGAACGAATGGCAAGAGTTTCTGCAACGTAGTTTTGAGTAAAAGCTACTACTGCAGCATCGACAGCATGATGACGACGGTCGAGGCGAGATTTTCCAGTACCATCGATGAAACGTAGTTGGCCTGATATTCCCGAAGCACGGCGAGCTTCCGCAGTGAGTGCACCTCGATAGACACTTACGGTAGTGCCGTTATCTTGAAAGCGCTGCGCAACTCTGCCGCGTAGTTCGTTCGCCATCCAGGCAACAGATTCCATCGAGCGGGCGTCGATCGGTTCATCCATGGCGGTTCGCTTCAGTCGCTCGCGGACGCTGGTACGGAATTTGTTGAAGTCCTTTGCTGACATGCCGGAATCTTCGGCCCAGTGGCGTGTGCGGTCAAGCGCCTCCTGAACACTCACACCTGGAATCCCAGACTGGGCTGCCCAAACAGCAAAGGGGAAGTTCTTCTTGGACAGATTACAGCGATGGCAAACCGCAACAAGGTTGTCACGAGTATTGGTGGAACCTTGGCCGGCGCGGGGGACAATATGATCCATCTCGCACGTGGAATAAGTGATTGGTTCGCCGCAGTAGGCGCATTGGCAATTTTGACGTTGTACTGATTGGAACCGCCAAAGGTCAGCACTGCGTGGCTTTCCTTCGATGCCTAGTTTCTCCTGCATATCTTGGAAAAGCTTTTGGTTGCGTCTATGGCGCGCGTTGTTCTCACGATCGATTTCGTTAGCCTTTGACTTACTGACAAAACCATCGCGGACGTGTTCAATTATGACGGACTTTGGGGCACCCCATACGTCTGCGGCTGCTTCCAGCCACCTTGCCACGCCTTTCAGAACGCGATCTACAGCTGGGTTTCCTACTGGTTCACCAATTCGAGGAGCGGGAGGGGTCCAATCCTTGGGGATGTTAAATTCCGCCAAACGTGCCGCGTAAAGATCAAGGTTTTCGTCCAGCATGCGGCTAGTTAGTCGCTTCAGAGTGTCTTCGCAGTATGCGGCACGGCCCATCGGCAGATGTAGAGAATCGAGCTTCTCATGCTCGGTCTCGTCGAGCTCCGCGAAGAAAGCTTGAACTTGAGCTCCTTCAGGGGAATCGAAATCATCAACTTCGGCATTCGACAGAGACTTGAGCATGGCGGCGCGTTCGTCATCCGAGGCTCGCTCCCACCAGGCAGCTAAGTGCTTCACCTTGCAGCCGAGGATTGTCCGGTTGGTGTCATGTACAGGTGGTCGAGCGCCTGCACGTTCGCCATCGTCGGTCATTGTGGCCGTTCCTCTTAGTTGGCCACGGTCAATGCGCAAAAGCTCGGCTATGTCTAACCAGGAGGGTTCTTTCTTGTGAGAAAGATTGACAAGGTAATTAAAAACAATCAGCCGCTCATCGCGATCAAGGGGAGAAGTATTGCCGCCGCGGTTGATACGGAGGTTTCCGGTGAGAGCAGCGATACGGTACTGCTGAAAGGCATCAGAAGCTTTTAGAGCTCGGTCTCGACTGGGTTGTAGGGGGTCCTTTCCTACGCGTCCTTGTTGAGCGCCTTTCGGGGATTCAGCTTCGAAGACTAAATCTAGAATCTTTTTCCGGAGCGTGTCGTCTATCTTTTGGACACGACACATCTCGTTGATTTCACGTGCGTGGTCTATTTGATGTAATCGCGCAGAAATAATTGCCTGCTTCACCTCATTTGCGGACTTCTTTTCGTCCTTCTTCTTGCCACCGCCGCGTAGCCTGTCAGTACCTAACTGGGCAAAGGAAATGAGTTGCCCGACGGTGGCATCCTGAGGAATTGTATGGCCGGTGCTTGCCTCTAACTCCTTGCGTATTTGTTCAAAAGCTTCGCTCGGTTCTGCCGGTGAGTATAGGCTCGAGACTTTCCAATATGGATTCCGCCAACCGCGGTGGTTGGCAATATGGCGTAGCGCGATAGAAAGATATCGGCCTCGTTCTTCGTCATCGAGGATGAAGGAATTTACCAATTCCACGCGGGCCTTCCATGGAAGGTAAGGGTCGGAATAGTGCTCAAAAGGTAGAGTTTCCCAGCCTTGCGCTTTGAGAAACTTTTCGAGCTTAATCATACGCTTGCGGCGACGGCGGTACAGACGGCGAGTTCGTCGTGCGACTCCGGAGGAAGCGAGTCGGGTCACCGCGCGCTTTTGCTGGTCGGGATCTAGGCCCGAGTCGTGGATCAGCGAAACCGCACTGAGAATGCCTATTGGTTGATCATTCTCGTCGACCTCAATGGCGGTGCAGCCAAGAGAATAAGTTCCGACATCTATTCCAACGCGGTAAGAGAGAGACAAAAGGTTAGCCCTTTCGGATAAAAAGAAAGCCGAACCCGAGGGTTCGGCTTGGAGCAATCAACGTCGGAAACGAGCCGACGCTTACTGAGGTTCAGTTCTGGTTAAGAACATAGCAGAATGCGTCTCGTGTGTCTTGGTTTTCTCCACAAAATTGGCGGAAGGCTATTGGGTTCGCGCCGATGACTTTCATCCAATAAACATGAACGCGAACAGCGTGTTGAGCACCGTCGCAACGATCATGGGCACGGAGGTGCGCTTTACCAATTGGATGGGGTTGACCTTGATAGCACCGGCAACAATGAGCACCGCGGCGTTGACCGGGGAGACTTGGCGCATGAGGTTGGACGTTCCCCAAATGGCGGTGAGCATCTGCGGGGCGTGGATGGAGGTCTGCGAGGCCAGGTTGGGCACCACCTCAGAGAAGGCGAAGTAGGGCGCGGTGCCGGAGCCGGTGAGTGCGGCCATCGCGGCGGTCGCGGCGACGAAGATGAGGACGATGAGGACGGCGGCGCCGGAGGAGCCTTCGGCGGCGTCGATAAGCATGTCAATGACGCCCATCTGCGTAATACCTTCCACCAGGACGGCGGCGGCAACCAGCAGGGCCACGACACCCGCAGCGCCCTCGCCCATGCCCTTGAAGAAGCTGGAGATGGAATCCACCGCACCCGTGACGGTGCGCTTGCGGATGGACTCGATGATCATCGCGATGAACAGGGAGACCACGGTCACCGGGAGGATGCCGCCCTCAAAGGGGATAACGCCCATGCGGTTGAGGATGGCGGAGATGATGATGAGCAGCAGCGGCATGAGCGGGAGCACAGCGTAGTAGCCCGGCAGGGAAGCGGCGCGGGCGATGGCTTCCTCAGTAGCTTTATCGCTCATCGAGTCAGCGGTGACTTCACCGGAGGCTAGGGCCTTGCGGGCATCCGCCTTATCGCAGCGGTGCTGCCACCACATGTGGACGAAGGCCGTGATGAGAAGCGTGGGAACCGTGGCGTAAGCGACGGCGCCGTAGACGAATTCCGTCGGCGTCATGTTGGTGAGGTCGGCGCCCTGAATGAGGCCTGCCTCCAGCGGGGTGGGAACGATGGTGGAGGAGGTCACCACGATGGCGCCCACGGTCAGGGGAGTCAGGCCCGCAGCGATGAGGGCCGGCAGGAGCGTGGCCACAAGCAGCAGGGAAAGTGCCGCAGCCGAAGGAATCACCAAGGACAGGAGCGTGCCCAGGATGAAGCCCACCGGAACCAGCCAGTAGGAACCTTTGAAGCGCTTGAGCGGTGAGGAGAGCACCACGACCGTCTTGGCATCGGCGCCGATGTGCCGCATGTAGGACACGAAGCCAAAGAGCACCATGATTGCCATGCCGATACCGGAGAAGCGTGCCTTGAACAGCGCGTCGACGACAAGCAGCTGGTCGTAGAAGGCATTGCGGCTGGCTTCGATTTCGGTGGTGCGGAAGTCCGCGCGCCCGGTGAGCGCGGCGAGCATGAGCAGGATTACGCCAACGGCAAAGATGGAGGCCGCGGCGTGGACTTTCTTATAGATGAGATAGACAACTGCGGCGATGGCCAGCAGCGCGATGAGAAGATAGAGCATCTGTGGTTCCTTCTTCTGGTTATATCCACTTACCGTTATAACCTAACACCGGCTATGACAGGTGTCGCGTTGAACCCCCACACGTACGATGAACCCCATGCATATTGATGACGTCCTCGACCGCGCCCACGTGGTATCCCTTCCGCTCGCCGTGAAGTTCCGCGGTATCACTACGCGGGAAGCATTGCTTATCGACGGCCCCGCTGGCTGGGGCGAGTTTGCCCCCTTCCTGGAGTACGGGGCGGAGGAATCCGCGCGCTGGCTGGCTGCCGGATTGGAGGCGGCCTACGAGGGCTTCCCGGAGCCCGTGCGTGAGTGGGTCGAGGTCAACGGCACCATTCCCGCGGTCCCCGCCGAGCAGGTGCCCGAGGTCATGGCGCGCTACCCCGGCTGCCGCACCTACAAGATCAAGGTGGCGGAGAAGGGACAGAGCTTGGAGGATGACATTGCCCGCGTGGCCGCCGTCCGCGCCCACATCGAGGCCCAAGGCCGCGTGCCGGTTCTACGCGTCGACGCGAACTGCGGCTGGAGCGTCGAAGAAGCCGTTACCGCGGCAAAGGAAATGATGCCGCTGGATTATATGGAGCAGCCGTGCAGGACCGTCGAGGAGCTCAAGGAGGTGCGCACCCAGCTCATGCGCGCCGGGATTTTCGTGCGCGTGGCGGCAGATGAGTCTATCCGCAAGGCCAGCGACCCCTACCGCGTGGCGGATTTGCAGGCGGCAGACGTCGCCGTGGTTAAGCCCGCGCCGCTGGGCGGGGTGCGCAAGGTGCTCGAGGTGGCCTCCCACCTGCGCGAGCGCCACATGGACATCACGGTGGCCTCCGCGTTGGATACCTCGGTGGGAATTTCCATGGGGCTGGCCGCCGTGGCCGCGCTGCCGCAGATTTATGACGACGAAGACATCGACGTCACCCCGGCCGCCGCGGGTCTGGCCACAGGGTCGCTGTTCCTGGAGGACGTGACGGAGCCACGCGAGCTTGTCGACGGTTTCTTGCGCGCCGAATCCCTCGCTCCCGACCCGGATCGCCTGACTGAGCTGGCGGCACCGGCTGCGCGCCGCGACTGGTGGTTCGAGCGCGTGCGTCAGTGCTGGCCACACCTTTAAAAAACACAGCTCACGGTCCATGTCCGGGGTGCAGCGTAGGCTGGCGGGCATGACCATTTCCGTGAGAGACGCGCACCTGCACAACCTTCGCAACGTCGACGTGGACCTCCCGCGTGGCCAGCTCGTGGCCGTGACCGGGGTGTCCGGCTCCGGCAAGTCTTCTCTTGCCTTCGGCACCATTCATGGCGAAGGGCAGCGTCGCTACCTGGAGTCCGTCGCGCCTTTCGCCCGTCGCCTCATTGCCTCGGCGGTGGACCCGCAGGTGGGCCGCATCGAGGGGCTGCCGCCGACGGTGGCGTTGCAGCAGTCGGCGTCGGCAAGCAGCGCGCGCTCCACGGTGGGCACGATTTCCGCCATGTCCAATTCCGTGCGCTTGTTGTATTCGCGCTGCGGTGACAACCCGGAGGGCCTGTATTCCGATTCCTTCTCCCCGAATACCCCGGAGGGAATGTGCCCGGAGTGCCAGGGCACCGGCGTGGTGCATGAACCCACGGAGGCCTCCATGGTGCCGGACCCTAGCTTGAGCATTGAGGATGGTGCGATTGCTGCGTGGCCGGGGGCCTGGGCGGGCAAGAATTTCCACGACATCCTCCAGGAGCTGGGCTATGACCTGGACTCGCCGTGGGAGCAGCTGCCGAAGAAGGACCGCGAGTGGATCCTCTTCACCGAGGAACGCCCGGTAGTCACCGTCAAGCCACACCGCGGGGCGGATCAGATCCAGCGCAACTATGAGGGCACGTGGCGCTCCGTGGCCAGCTACCTGACCAAGACCTATGCGGAGACGAAGTCGGACACACTTCGCGCGCGCGTCTTGAGCTTTATGGAAACCCGCCGCTGCGATACCTGTGACGGGCGCCGGTTGACGGTCAAGGCGCTCAAGGTTACCTATGCCGGGCTGCCGATCGACCGTTTCAATGCCCTCCCGCTCAGCGAAGCCTTCGAGCTCCTCAAAGCCCAAAAGCCGCAACCGAATGACGCGGAAGATCTGCTGCTTAAAGCGCTTCTCCCCGCCTTTGAATCGGCCCTGGAACTCGGCCTTGGGCACCTTAGCTTGGATAGGCCGACGGAGACGCTCTCCGGCGGTGAGGTCCAACGCCTGCGCCTGGCTGCGCAGCTGCGCTCCGGGCTCTATGGCGTGACCTATGTCCTGGATGAGCCGTCGGCGGGCCTGCACCCAGTGGAGAGGGGCGCGGTGCTCGACATGTGCCGGCGCTTCATCGCGGAGGGTAACTCAGTGCTGCTGGTGGAGCACGACATGGAGCTAGTTAAGCACGCCGATTGGATCGTGGACGTCGGCCCGCTCGCCGGTGAGCGCGGCGGCCAGGTGGTGTACTCGGGTCCCGTTGCCGATTACATTGCGGCCGCGGACTCCGCCGATACCCCGACCGCGCGTGCCTTGGCCCGCCCGCGCCCCACACCCAAGGCCGATGCACGCCCGGCACACGGGGAAATCCCGCTGCGCCAGGTGCGCTCGCACACCATCGATGGCCTTGACGTGGACTTCGGGCTGGGCCAGTTCACGGCCATTACCGGGCTGTCGGGTTCCGGCAAATCCACGCTGCTGGCCGCGCTCCAGGACACGCTCACTGGCCCGGACTGCCCGGAGCAGGTCAAGCGCGTGGTCTCCATTACCCAAAAGCCAATTGGCCGAACCCCGCGCTCCACGGTGGCGACGTACACCAACCTCTTCGACAACGTGCGCAAGCTCTTCGCCGCCACCCCGGAGGCCAAGAAGAAGAAATGGACGGTTTCGCGCTTTTCCTACAACGTTAAGCAAGGCCAGTGCCCCACCTGCGGTGGCGCCGGCCAGATCGAGGTTGAGCTGGTTTTCTTGCCCGGCTCCTATACCCAATGCCCGGATTGTCAAGGGCAGCGCTATAACGATGACACCTTGTCTGTCCGCTGGCAGGGTAGGACTATCGCGGACATCCTCGACCTCACGGTGGAAGAAGCCCTGGAAGTCTTTGCGGATGAAGCACCGATTCTCCACGCGCTCCAAACACTGGAAGCGGTGGGGCTGGGCTACCTGCGCTTAGGCCAGGGCGCCCCGGAGCTTTCCGGCGGTGAAGCCCAGCGCATCAAGCTCGCCACGGAGCTGCAGCGCTCTCGCAATTCGCGCCGGGGCCATACCGTCTACCTGTTGGATGAGCCGACCATCGGTTTGCACCCGGCCGATATCGACCTACTTATTTCTGAGCTGCACTCGCTGGTGGATGCCTCCCACACCGTCGTGGTAGCAGACCACGACCGCCACCTCATCGCCGGCGCGGACCGAGTCATTGAGATGGGCCCGGGCTCCGGTGCGGAGGGCGGAAAGATTGTGGCGGATGGCACGCCGGGCGAGGTCGCCGCGGGACTAACCCCCACCGGCCGGGTGCTAAGTGGCAAGGGTGCACGATAAGGTAAATCCCATGACCCACAACAACGGTGACAACGAGACGCGGCAGTTCGGCCGCGTCACCGGTGAGAACGAAACCCGCCAGTTCGGCGCGCCGCAGCAGCAGCCGCCGCAGCGCCCCCAGCAGCACTTCCCGGAGCCCGGCTCCCAGGGCACGCAGTCCTTTGGCCAGCCCTATCAGCAGGGCTATGACCAGGATTATCAGCAGCCGCAGTACGACCCAGTCCCGTCGAGCTACCAGGTGGAGCAACCGAAGAAGGGCGGGGGAGCCCTGGCCTATGTCTTCGCTGCCATTGCCGCCATCGCCGTCGTTATTGCCGGTGTGCTGTTCTTCCTGTGGCGCGGTGCGGCAGCGGATGCCGATAAGCCCGCCCCGGAGCCGGTCACCGAGACCGTGACCACCGAGGTCCCCACCACGGTGACCACCACCAAGAATTCGCCGCGGGATAACCTTCCCACCGACATCCCCACGGAGATCGCACCGGAGATTCCAACGGATCTGCCGCCGGAGATCCAGGATCAACTGGACCAGGGAGAATCCGATCTGGATGGATTGCTCAATGATCTCTTCGAGCAACTAGATTCGGGCAACGGCGAACCCGGTGCGGGCGGTGCAGACAATGCCTAATACCGAGCCGCATGCTGAGAACTCTGCAGCCTCACAACCGGAGTCGATGCAGCTGGCCGAAGCTCTGGCAGCCCAGCTTTCGCGTCACCTGACTGACGTTGTCCTCTGCCCGGGCTCGCGCAATGCGCCGTTGTCTTTGGCTCTGCTTGCGCGCAGCGATACTCGCGTGCATACCCGCATTGATGAGCGCTCGGCCGCATTCGCCGCCTTAGGTTTGGCCCGCGTCCAGCGCCGGCACGTCGGCATCGTCATGACTTCCGGCACCGCGGTGGCCAATACGCTGCCCGCGATGGTGGAGGCGCACTATTCGCACACCCCGCTGGCGGTGATCAGCGCGGACCGCCCGGCCCGCTTGGTGGGCACGGGGGCCTCCCAGACCATCGAGCAGCCAGGCATCTTCGGGGTTTACGCAGAGACCACCCAGGTGGAGAAGACGAGTGATGTTCCGCTTATTGCCGAGCGCTTCCTGAATGATCGCCAGGTGCACATCAACGTGGCCTTCGATGCCCCACTCGTGGGCGAGGAGCTGCCCAGCACCCCGACGGATTACACGCAGCACCGTGCGCGCACCCCGCGCTGGTCCAATCACGGCGAGGTGGCCATCGATCTCAGCCGCAACACGCTCGTCATCGCGGGCGATGAGGCCTGGGAGGTCGAGGGGCTGGAGGACGTCCCCACCATTGCCGAGCCCACTGCACCCGCCCCCTATCACCCGGTGCACCCGGCCGCGGCGCACCTCTTCCGCCGCGCCCAAGTCTCCGCCAATGACTACGTGGTCAACACCAAGGTGGAGCAGGTTATCGTCGTGGGCCATCCCACCCTGCACCGCGGCGTCCTGGCGCTGCTCAGTGATCCCGACATCGACCTCATCTGCCTGTCCCGCACGGAGGATTTCACCAATCCGCGCGGTGCGGCTGCGCAGTTGGGCACCACCGTCAAGATCAGCGGCGAGCCCACGCGCGAGTGGATGAAGATCTGCGAAGGCGCCGCACAGATGGCGGCTGAGGGTGTGCGCGAGGTCCTCGCGGAGGCCACAGGCGAGGACGCCACGAAGCCCGAGATCGGCTTTACCGGCCTCCACGTCGCCGCCGCGGTGGGGGACACCCTCGCCGTCGGCGACACCCTCGTCCTGGGTGCCTCCAACGCGGTGCGGGATGCCTCCTTCATCGGCCTGCCTTTCGACGGCGTGGAAACCTACTCGCCGCGTGGGGCTGCCGGCATCGACGGCACCATCGCGCAGGCCATCGGCATCGCGCTGGCCACCCAGTCCCGCGAGGCCGACGCGCCCCGCGCCCCGCGCACCGTGGCGCTCATGGGGGATGTCACCTTCCTCCACGACGCCACCTCCCTCATCCTCCCCGAGGACAACCCGCGCCCGGAGAACCTCACCATCGTCGTCTCAAACGACGACGGCGGTGGCATTTTCGAGGTGCTTGAACAAGGCCGCGAGCCCCTGCGCCCCTCCTTCGAGAGGGCCTTTGGGACGCCGCATGGGGTGGGCGTCGCCAAGCTGGCGGAAGCCTGCGGCGCTGAGCACCGCGAGGTGAGCTCGGCGCAGGAGCTTCTCGACGTTTTGGCAGAACTCAAGGAATACTCCATCGGCATCACCGTGGTGGAGGCACACACCACCCGGTCCTCGCGCCGCGCGCTGCAGGAGGCTCTGAACGCCAAGGTGGGTCAGTAAATGCCGCGGCGCCGGGTGCGCCAGCTGATCCTGGTGCTTTATGCCGCTGCACTAGTGGGCATGGCGGGGATGGTGATCGGCCCTTTTCTCAATGACCGCACCATAGGAGCCAACCCCGGGCGCGCCCTGGCCACGGTGACGGATGTCGGCACCTTGCGTACCTTCGTGGACTTTCAGGACTCCGAAGGGATCTACCACACCCCGCCCACCGGCCTGCTCTATCCCACTGGGCTGGGAGAAGGCCAGCAGGTGTGGGTGCTCTACGCCAAGAGCAACCCGGACCTGGTCAAGGTAGAGGGCCGAGAATGGACGCTGTCGATCATCCCGGCGCTGTCCTCCGCGGCCGTGGCTACCCTGATTGCCGGCGCGTGCTGGTGGGGGAGCGGGAAAATTAACCGGAATTTAGTACGTGCGTTACCAACCGAGCACTCAGAAAAGGAATGATGGGGCGCATGCGTGTAGCCATCGTCGCGGAATCCTTCTTGCCTAACGTCAACGGAGTGACCAACTCCGTGCTGCGTGTCCTCGAACACCTCCACGAGCACGGCCACGAGGCCATTGTCATCGCCCCCGGTGCCCGGGACGGGCAGGAGGAGATCCCCGATTACCTCGGGTTCACCATCGTGCGCGTGCCCACCGTGCGTGTGCCGCTGGTGGATTCGCTCCCGGTCGGCGTTCCTACGTCCGCGGTGGACGAGGCGCTGCGTGAGTTTAAGCCGGACATCATCCACCTGGCCAGCCCTTTCGTCCTGGGAGCGGCGGGAGCATTTTCTGCACGTCAGCTGCGCATTCCGGCGGTGGCGCTGTACCAGACCGACGTGGCCGGTTTCGCCACCAAGTACCACGCTTCCGCGCTGGCCTATGGGGTGTGGGAGTGGCTGCGCACCATCCATAACGCCTGCCAGATGACTCTCGCGCCGTCCTCGCTCACCATCTCCGATTTGGAGAAACACCACATCAAGAACGTGCGCCACTGGGGCCGCGGCGTGGACTCGGAGCGCTTCCACCCCTCGAAGCGCTCGGCGGCGTTGCGCCGGAGCTGGGATCCCACGGGGAAGAAGAAGATCGTTGGCTTCGTGGGCCGCTTGGCCGCAGAGAAGGGCGTGCACCGCCTGTCCGCGCTTAACGGTCGCGAGGACATCCAGCTCGTCATCGTCGGTGATGGCCCAGAGCGCCCGCTGCTGGAGGCACAGCTGCCGGACGCGGTGTTCACCGGCGCGTTGGGCGGCGAAGAACTCGCCGCAGCCTATGCATCCCTGGACATCTTCGTCCACGCCGGTGAGTTCGAGACCTTTTGCCAGGCCATCCAGGAGGCGCAGGCCTCGGGCGTGCCCACCATCGGCCCCCGCGCGGGCGGCCCGGTGGACCTCATTGAGGAGGGCTATAACGGGCTGCTTCTCGACGTCCCCACGTTCGTCGAGGACCTCCCCAATGCCGTCGACGCGCTGCTCAACCCGGAGGTCCACGAGGAGCTGCGGGAGAACGCCCGGAAGTCGATTGCCTCCAAAACCTGGCCGGCTCTCTGTGAGCAGCTGCTGGGCTACTACGAGGAAGTTCTGGAGGGTGTCCGCGAGGTGCCGCTGACCATTTTGGGCCAGCGCCCGGAGCTGCCGCGCTGGGCCGCTCGCGCCCTGGGGGCGCGCGTGGCCTAGACTAGGCGCTTGTGTCTAAGGCAGATCTGGAGAAGAAGCCCTTCGATGTCGCGCGCATGTTTGACGCGGTGGGCAAGAAGTACGACATCACCAACACAGTGCTGTCCTTTGGTCAGGACGCGCGCTGGCGCCGTTTGACGCGCGAGCGGCTCAACCTGAAGCCGGGGGAGAAGGTCCTCGACCTGGCCGCCGGAACGGCTGTTTCCACGGAGGAGCTGTCCAAATCCGGCGCGTGGTGCGTGGCCTGTGACTTTTCACTCGGCATGCTTGCGGCTGGCGCGGAGCGCGATGTGCCCAAGGTGGCCGGCGATGGAATGCGCCTGCCTTTTGCGGATAACACCTTCGATGCGGTGACCATCTCCTATGGTCTGCGCAATATCCACGACTTTGAGCTGGGCCTGCGGGAGATGGCGCGCGTGACCAAGCCCGGTGGGCGGCTGGCTGTGGCGGAGTTTTCCAAGCCAGTCATCCCGGTCTTCGGCACCGTCTACAAGGAGTACCTGACCCGCCTGCTGCCGCCGATTGCCAAGGTGGTCTCCTCCAACCCGGAGGCCTATATCTACCTCGCAGAATCCATCCGTGCGTGGCCGGAACAGCACGAGCTAGCCGCCGCCATCAACCGCAATGGCTGGGAGCAAGCAGGCTGGCGCAACCTGACGTGCGGCATCGTGGCGCTGCACTCCGCGGTAAAGCCTGCCTAGGGGCCTAAGCCCAATGGGCTTAGGCCGAAAGGTAAAACCCAAAGGGCTTAAGCCCAGAGAGGCGTATCGCGGCGCAGCGCAGAGACCGCCCCGCCCGCCAGCCGCCAGGCACGGGCGAGCAGGTCCTTGTCCTCGTCGGTGATGAGGTTGCCCATGAGGCGTGCGGCGGCCGGCATGAGCATGCGGCCGATGGGGCCGCGCATGGCCACAGGTCCGGCGAGCGGCAGGAACTGCGGGTAGGTCAGCAGGCGCGCTGCGGTGCGGGCGAGCAGGAAGGCCTCGCCGTACTCGGCGCGCAGACGCTCCGGCCACGCCAAGGTCAGGTCCTTAGCGCCGAGCATCTCCACGGCTAGTGCTGCCGTCTCCAGGCCATAATCGATGCCCTCGCCGTTGAGCGGGTTGACGCAGGCGGCGGCGTCACCAATCAGCATCCAGTTCGCGCCGGCCACCCCGGACACCGCGCCACCCATGGGCAGCATCGCCGAGGTGACATTGCGCAGCTCGCCCAAGCCCCACTCCGAACGCTGCTGCTCAGCGTAGAAATCAAGCGCTTTCTTGGTGTTGAGACGAGCCGGGCGGGCGGCGGTGGAGAGCGCACCCAAACCGATGTTGACCCCCTGTCCCAGCGGAAAGATCCAGCCATAGCCAGGTTGTACGACCCCCTCGGGGTCCTTGAGCTCCACGTGAGAGTGCATCCACTCCTCGCCGTCCTGCGGGGAATTGGCATAGGCGCGCGCGGCGATGCCATAGACCTCCTCGCGGTGCCAGGTGCGGCCCAGCTGCTTGCCAAAGGTCGAGCGCACGCCATCGGCCACGATGACCCACCGCGCGCGCACGCGGCGCTTGCCCACGGAGAACTCCACCAGCCGGTTTCCCTCGAGCTGCGGGGCCGTCGCCGTGCCGGTGAGAAGCTGCGCGCCGGCTTCTTGGGCGGCCTCAACGAGCAGCGCATCGAATTCATAGCGCGGCAGAGCCGTTCCCACCTGCGAGGGGTATGTCGACGGCCACGGGGCGGTTACGGTGCCGCCGAAGCCGTGCAGCTTGAGCCCGCGGTTGCGGTAGGAAGCGTTGACCTCGATGCCGAGTAGCTCCAACTGGTGCATGGCACGAGGAGTCAGCCCATCGCCGCAGGTCTTGTCGCGGGGGAAGGGGGAGGCGTCGACAAGCAGCGTGTCATGGCCAGCGCGCGCGGCGTGGATAGCGGCGGCAGCGCCGGCGGGCCCGGCACCGACGATGGCGACGTCAACAAGGGTGGAATCGATCTGCTCCGACATGGGGACTATCATTGCACGGGATAGTGGCCACAAGTGTGTTGAGGGCCGTGCCATGGGCTACGGTAGGTAAACACTAGGATTTTTGAGCTTAAAGGAACACGTTTAATGTCACACGGCCAAACTCACGCCAAGCACGTGGACTTGGGGGATGCGCAGCTCACCGAGCGTATCAACGCCGGGATGGCTGCTGTAGAGGACCTGCTGAATACGGAGCTCGACCGCGGGCAGGACTTCATCAAAGACAAGGTGCGTCACCTCTCCCTGGCTGGGGGCAAGCGTTTCCGCCCGATGATGGCGTTGCTGGCTTCCGAGTTTGGTGAACGCTCGCAATCGCCTGAGGTGATTAAGGCGGCGACCGTGGTGGAAATGGTCCACGTGGCCACGCTCTATCACGACGATGTCATGGATGAAGCGGAGCGCCGCCGCGGCGTGGATTCTGCGAATTTCCGCTGGACTAACTCGGTGGCGATTTTGGCGGGCGATGCCCTCTTGGCGCACGCTTCGCGGTTGATGAGCCAGCTGGATACCCACACGGTGGAGCACTTCGCGGAGACCTTTGAGGAGCTCGTCACCGGCCAGATGCGCGAAACCATCGGTGCCGGCGAAGCTAACGCCGTGGAGCATTACACGGCGGTCATCCGGGAAAAGACCGCGGTGCTCATCGCCTCCGCCGGCTACCTAGGTGCTTACCACGCTGGCGCCGGCCCGGAGCAGTGCGAGGCCCTGCGCCAAATCGGTGCGGCCGTGGGCATGATTTTCCAGATCGTCGACGATGTCATCGACATCTTCTCCGATCCCGAGGAGTCGGGAAAGACCCCGGGCACGGATCTGCGCGAGGGCGTGTTCACCCTGCCGGTGCTCTATGCCCTGGAGGAGGAGGGTGAGGTCGGCGACGAGCTGCGCGCACTCCTGACGGGCCCGCTGACCGACGACGCCTCCGTGAAGCGCGCCATCGACCTGCTGTGGAAGTCGGGTGGCCGGGACAAGGCGCTTGCCGACGTCAACGCGTACCTGCGCGTGGTCGAGGACCAGCTATCACTTCTGCCCGAATGCACGGCTAGTGAGGCCCTGCGCCAGTTGGCGGACTACACGGTCCAGCGCGTGGGCTAATAGGTGCTCCTGCCAGGCGATTTGCATGTCGGGCGGGACTTCGTAGTAAAGTACATAACCGCACTCAAGAGTGCATGCCAGGTTGCCCGAGCGGCCAAAGGGAGCGGACTGTAAATCCGCCGGCATTGCCTTCAGAAGTTCGAATCTTCTACCTGGCACAGAATGAATCCCGCAGACGCAAAGATGTGTCTGCGGGATTTTTCGATCCCCGGCATAGGCGCCAGGGCTAAGCGGGGGAAGGGTCATTTCGATCAAATAAGGGGCCCGAATACCGAGGAATTGGGACGCTATTTGATCGAAATGTCGCTTCGTCGACCACACAGGCGCACGCCCGGCCTAGCGGCCGCACGCTCGGCGCAGTGGTTGCTGTGGTGCGTTCTTGGGGCGCTTAAAGGCCCTAAAAACACGTCCCACCCTGGCGATTTGTGTTGTTTAAGCGTTTCGGGTTAATCTTTTCAAGGCTTCAACGAGAGCACAGCGGATGAAAGTCCGTTACTCAAAGAGGCTGTGCCCCCTTAGCTCAGTCGGCAGAGCGTTTCCATGGTAAGGAAAAGGTCGACAGTTCGATTCTGTCAGGGGGCTCCATTCATGTTTCTGGAAGGTCCCAGAAGGTGAATATGGCGGTGTAGCTCAGTGGTAGAGCAAGCGACTCATAATCGCTGTGTCGCGAGTTCAATTCTCGCCATCGCTACCGGGAAAGAAAAGCGCCCGCACACGGGCGCTTTTTCATTACCGACTCCCAGCCTTATACGGCACGTGGTTTCCATGGGGAATCACCGTTCTGGTAGGGTTGTGCGTTGTCCCAAAAGGGCACGCAAAGGGGCGTGGCGCAATTGGTAGCGCAACGGTCTCCAAAACCGTAGGTTGCAGGTTCGAGTCCTGTCGCCCCTGCCACATCACTTCAAGGAGGGAATCGCCGTGAGCGATGAAAAGCAGCCGAGCACCGGGGCCCCGCGCCCAACCGGCAAGCGTCAGCTCTCTGGCGCAGCGACCACCTCTACCGATTCCTACACCGACAAGCGCGTCGTGCGCGTTGAGGACAAGAAGGAAGATTCCTTCGGCGGATCCGTCGGATCCTTCCCGGGCGAGGTCGTCTCTGAGATGAAGAAGGTCGTCTGGCCTACCGGCAAGGAAATGCTGCAGTACGTCCTCGTGACCTTCGCCTTCCTCATCGTCCTCACCGCCTTGGTGTGGGGCGTGGACACGCTGACCGGCCTCGGAGTTGAAGCAATCCTCGCGCCTTAGTAAACTAATATCATACTTTCATCCCGCCGCCTTCCCGCTAGCTCGACTAGGGGAAACGGCGGGATACTTTTTGCCCTAGTCCCGCCGGGTAACCTGGTTGGGGACTAGAAGAATGAACACAATTTTGGAGTAGCAGACAATGAGCGAAGAAAACACTGGCACCTCCCTCGAGCAGGCCATGATTGATAACGTCCAGGAACAGGCCGCGGAAGCGGTCGAGGCTACTGAGGAAACCCAGCAGCCGCTGGAGGAGCTTTCTGCTGAGGAGAAGGAAGCCGCCGAGAAGGAAGCTGCTACCAAGGCCGCGGAGGCCGCCCTCGGCGGCGGCTCGGACGAGGCTGAGGCTGAGGGAGCGGGGGAGACGTCGCCAAGCACTGAAGCAGATGCCGCTGCCGCCGACGCCGAGTACAAGACCCGCCTGCGCGCATTCACCCGCGAACTGAAGAAGCAGCCGGGCAAGTGGTACATCATCCAGTGCTACTCCGGCTACGAGAACAAGGTGAAGACCAACCTCGACATGCGCGCCCAGACCCTCGAGGTGGAAGATTCCATCTTTGAGGTCGTCGTGCCGGTCGAGCAGGTTCTGGAGAAGAAGGACGGCAAGAAGAAGGTTGTTAAGCGCAAGCTGCTTCCAGGCTACGTGCTGGTGCGCATGGAGCTTAACGACGCCGCCTGGTCCGTCGTCCGCGATACCCCGGGTGTGACCTCCTTCGTGGGCAACGAGGGCAACGCTACCCCGGTGAAGATCCGCGACGTGGCCAAGTTCCTCATGCCGAATGACACGACGGCTTCCCCGGAGGCCTCCGCCGCCGACTCCGAGGGCGAGCAGGTTGTTGCCATGCCGGAGAAGGAGGCCGCGAAGGCTTATGCTCACGACTTCGAGGTGGGCGAGGCCGTCACCATCCTGTCCGGCCCGCTGGCTTCCGTGTCCGCCACCATCTCCGAAATCGATCCGGAGACCGGCAAGATGCAGGGCCTGGTGTCCATCTTCGGCCGCGAGACCCCGGTGGAGCTGTCCCCGACGGAGATCGAGCGTATCTCCTAAAAAGCGATTTTGAGCTGGGCGCACGGTGTTCTAAACTTGAACGCCGTGCGCTTTTGCGCATGTTGAAACGTTCATCCTCCGGTGGCCCACAACGCGTGAGCATCCGGACGGGGTGCTGTTATTCATCGTGGCGGCACCTCGGTACCACAGGAAAGAGGTAATTCGATGGCTCCCAAGAAGAAGGTTACTGGCCTGATCAAGCTCCAGATCGAGGCAGGCGCTGCTAACCCGGCTCCGCCGGTTGGCCCGGCACTCGGTGCCCACGGTGTCAACATCATGGAGTTCTGCAAGGCTTACAACGCTGCTACCGAGTCCCAGCGCGGCAACGTCGTTCCGGTGGAAATCACCGTGTACGAGGACCGCTCCTTCGACTTCAAGCTGAAGACCCCGCCGGCTGCAAAGCTCCTGCTTAAGGCTGCTGGCATCAAGAAGGGCTCCGGCGTTCCGCACACCGACAAGGTGGGCTCCGTGACCTGGGATCAGTGCAAGGAGATTGCACAGACCAAGTTCGAGGACCTCAACGCTCGTGACATCGAGAACGGCGCCCGCATCATCGCTGGCACCGCTCGCTCCATGGGCATCACCGTTGACGGTATCCCGGCTAAGTAATAATCGAATTAATGCGCGGCACGCCTAGTGCCGCGCGTGGCAGGGCCAGCTTCGGCCCGCTATCACCACATCAATCCAAGAAAAGGAATTGCACTTATGAGCACCAAGTCCAAGGCATACAAGGCTGCCGCTGAACTGGTAGACCGCTCCCGCCTGTACCGTCCGATCGAGGCCGCTAAGCTGGCCAAGGAGACCTCCTCCAAGAACTTCGACGCTACTGTCGACGTTGTCTTCCGCCTGGGCGTTGACCCGCGTACGGCTGACCAGCTGGTTCGCGGTACCGTTTCCCTGCCGCACGGCACCGGTAAGGACGTCCGCGTAGCTGTCTTCGCTGAGGGCGACAACGCTGAGGCCGCTAAGGCTGCTGGCGCTGACATCGTCGGCACCGAAGAGCTGATCGCTGCTATCAACGAGGGCAACATCGACTTCGACGTTGCTATCGCTACCCCGGACCAGATGGCCAAGGTTGGCCGCGTTGCTCGCGTCCTGGGCCCGCGTGGTCTCATGCCGAACCCGAAGACCGGCACCGTGACCGCTGACGTAACCAAGGCTGTTGCTGACGTCAAGGGCGGTAAGATTTCCTTCCGCGTTGACAAGGCTTCCAACCTGCACGCCATCATCGGCAAAGCTTCCTTCGATGCTGAGAAGCTGGCCGAGAACTACGGCGCGCTGTACGACGAGATCCTGCGTCTGAAGCCGTCCTCCGCTAAGGGTGTCTACGCCAAGAAGGTCACCATCTCCACCACCTCCGGCCCGGGCATCCCGGTCGACGCTTCCGTGGAGAAGAACTACACCGACTAATTGATGTCTGTGTTAACGGCGTAAAGGTCCCGGCTCATTCACGAGCCGGGATTTTTTATTGCCTTTTTCCTTGCGTGTCGAATTATTTGTACAGGTCAGAGGGCTAAAAACCACTGACAGGTAAAATACAGGCAGGTTCGATGGGCTTTCAAGGAATGTATCGCATAATAATCCTTGTGCGTTTGAGAGAGGCGCATGAGAGATAGAGAGAACACCCTGAGTCTTGCAGGGCGGGCGGCGTGAGAAACCGCCTGATAGTCAAGACCCCTTGCAACGCGGGTTCCGGAATTATCCGGAGCCCGCGTTGTGCTGTGTGGTGACTTTATCCTCAGCCGGGGGCTAACTTCCCAGCGCACCTGAGGCGCGTGACTGGAAGAGGGGAAGGGGGACCAGACTAAAGACACCATGTGCAGCGCTGAATTTCGAAAAGCCCAGGTGAATGCATGCACTCTTCTGTATAAGGTGCCAATACTTTGGTCCTCATGCACTGGACATCAAGATCGCCTGGCAGCAGGCACTAAGGCGAAGGGTGCTTTAGGGCCGCGGCTTGCCGTTCATCCAGTACACGGACCAGATGACGTCCTCGCGCGGCACTCCCCAGTCGTGCACCGCCAATGAGCGCACTTCTTTGGCCAGGTCCCCTTCGCCAGATACCCACACTGAATCCGGAGCTGTATCCGCGGAGAAACGAGCACTAAGAAGCTGAACGGCACGTGCGCTGTGTTCCTCGTGCGGGGCGGCAACCATGGTGAGCGAACGAACCTTGCCGCGCCAGGTCTTCTCAAAGCCGTCCTCAATTTCGGAGTCGTCTGCAATCAGTGCAACGACGTCGACGCCGCTCAAGGTTTGCGGTGAGAAGGCTTCGTAGTGCTCCAGGATGTGCCACAGTGCTGGGAGAGCGGAGGCGTCCGCGAGCAACAGCTGTGATTTCTTGGGTGCCTGCCACCGTGCTTGCCCCGTATAGATTCCGGCGGTATCCCCGGGCTGGGCCTTGCGGATCCACCGCGAGCCCGGACCATTATCGCCATGGGTCACCACGTCGACATCGATGGTGCAGGCTTCGTGGTTGAGCCTGCGAATTGTGTACCACCGCAACGCCGGGCGAACGTCGTCAGGCAAGCCAGTGACGGCGGCGCGCACATTGGCATCCTCAACTGGGAAGGACGAAAACTCCTGCCCGTCCTGGGGCATGAGGAGCCCAAAATACTCATCAGGCCCGGCGAGGGGGTAGGAGCCGAAGGCGGGCGAGTGAAAAGTAAGGCGGTGCAGTCGCGGCTTGAGGCGGGTATTCCCGGCGAGGGTAACGGGTAATAAGCGGTGATGCGTCAAAGGAATTGTTCCTAGGTATAAGGGAAATTTGAATCCATCATAAAGCAGAGGTTAGGCTTGCCTCAAATAGATTAGGGGTGTGACGGCTTGTGTGCTCGTTCCCATCGAAGGAAAGGTTGATTCCATGGTTGCTATCCACCGGCGTGCGAAAGCCGTGCTCGCGATTGTCTCGGCGGCAGCGATTGCTCTGACAGGGTGCTCGCGCGGAAGCGGTGAGGACAGTGCGGGTGCAGGCAGCGCTGAGGAGGTGCGGGTTGCCAGCCTGGGGCTTGGCGACGCCGATACTGTCCTCGCGCTCGGAATCACCCCCGTTGCCGTAGCGCCCTGGGGAGCGCAGGGTGATGGTGATCCCTCCGGTGTGGGCCCATGGGCGAAAGAACTTCTGGGAGATGCCCAGCCTGAGGTTATCTATAACACCGCTTCCGGGTTCACGGCCGATGTTCTTGAGCAGGTCACGGCTTCGGACCCCACGCAGATCATTGCTGTCAATCAGGCAGTGGACCAGGAAGCACAGAAATCCCTCGAGGAGATCGCGCCGCTGACCATGAAGCCGGAGGGCTTCGAAGACTGGCAGGTTCCCTGGGAAGAGCAGGTTAAGACCATCGCCTCTGCCGTTGAGAAGGAAGAGGAGGGTGACAAGCTTATTGACAAGGCGCAAGGCGCCTTCGATGAATTCAAGGAATCTCACCCGGAGCTTAACGGCAAACGCGCGGCCATCGTCATGCCCTATGACGGAAAGCTGGGCCTCTACACTTCCGATGATGGCCGCGGTCAATTCATCGAAGACCTTGGCTTTGAGATTCCGCAGGAGCTGGAGGGTGATGGCTCGAGCTTCTTCGTGGACTACGCCCCAGAGAACTACTCCCAGCTCAACGACGTGGACTACCTGTTCGTCTTGGATTACAACGGTGCAGTCGACGAGCTGAAGAAGGATTCGACGTTCCAAGGCCTAGACGTGGTCAAGGATGGCCGCGTCCGCTACCTAGAAACGGATACCGGCAACGCCATGAGCATGCCGAACCCGCTCACCATTCCTTGGGCTGTCGATAAATTTGAAGAGCAACTCTAAGTGCTCGCATTACCGAGAAACGCCGGGGCCACCCGCGGCGAGCTAGATTCGCGGGGGAGGGGACGCGTGCTCCTCACCAGCGCTCTGGTTGTGGTTTCACTGCTTCTCCTCGCCTGCTCGCTGGTGGTGGGATCGCGGTCCATCGCCTTGTCCGAACTCCTTCCCGCCTTCCTCCATGAAAGCCAGCCGGAGATAGAAAATATCGTGTGGGACTTGCGTATGCCGCGCACCTTCTTGGCGTACTTCGCGGGTGCAGCCATTGCGGTCTCCGGTGTCATCGCCCAGACGTGGACCAAGAACCCCTTGGCCGATCCCGGCTTCATTGGTATCACTGCGGGTGCTTCCTTCCTTGTAGCGCTCGGGACGGCGTTGGGGCTTGCCACCTCGCTGGGGATGCGGACGGCGCTCGCCCTGGTGGGAGCCGGTTTGGCCACGGTAGTGGTTCTGGGTGTTTCCCGGCGGTTTCCTGATTCCCTGACGCTGCTCCTCGTGGGTGCAGGAGTATCGGCTGCCTTAAGCTCTGGCGCCATGCTGATCGGCTTGTATTCCACGGATGTGCTCGACAGCATGCGCCGCTGGACCATCGGCTCCACGTTTGGGCGCGGCCCCGGGGAGGTCGCGATTGCAGCCGGCGGTCTGCTCGTCGGGCTCATCATTGCCGCACGTGTGGCGCGCCCGCTCGACTTATTGGCCATGGGTGAGGAGTCTTCGGTTGCCTTGGGCGGCTCGCCGGCACTGGCGCGCCGTGGCGCGGCCTTAAGCATAGTTGTCTTGGCCGGATGCGCTACCGCTGCGGCAGGCCCCATCGCTTTCGTGGGATTTGCCGTCCCCCACCTCCTCCGGCGGTGTACAGGTCCGGCGGTTGCCGCCATGATTGCCCCCGCCGCGCTGCTGGGCGGTTGTTCCGTGCTGGCTGCGGATATCTTAGGCCGGCTTATCGCTGGCCCCTCGGAGTTGGAGATGTCTATCGTCCTAGCTTTCGTGGGCGCACCTTTCCTCATCTGGGCCGTGCGCCGAGGGGAGCAGAAGCTATGAGTGATGGGGTGAAGGGGGGCGTCGCCAAGCGCCTGCGTTCCCAACAACGGCAGCGCCGGATATGGATATGGTCAGCCACCTGCTTCTTTGTGCTGGTCGCGGCAGTTTCTTACGTCCTGATGCTCGGGCAAGGCCCCGTGGGGCTGAGTCCGCTGCGCGTCCTGGAGATCCTCAACGGTGGTGGGAGCCGAAGCGAAATCCGCGTCGTGTGGGATCTGCGCATGCCCGTAGCGCTAGCAACCCTCATCGTGGGCGCCGCGCTCGGACTGGCGGGGTCGTGGACGCAGTCGATGTCGCGTAATCCGCTGGCCTCCCCCGACATCCTTGGCGTGACCGGTGGGGCTTCGGTGATGGTGGTCATCGGGACGGTGATGTCCCGGCCGCTTCTCGCAGAGGGTGTCTCCGTGTTCTGGTGGCGGGCGGGGCTCGCGCTGCTGGGGGCGGTGTTGGCGGCCATCCTTCTGGTGGTGCTTGGGGGAATCGGCACGAGCAACCGCATCGTCATCGTCGGCATCGCGCTATCACTGCTGTTTCAAGCCATGGTGGCCTATCTCTTGCGCGCTGCGGAGCTCCTCCGTGCGGCACAGTCTCAGCTGTGGCTGGCGGGAACCACGGGCTTTGTACGGGTGGACGTCATTGTTCCGCTTCTCGTAGGACTGGCGCCTTTCGTGTTGCTTGGTTCGTGGCATGCCCGGGAACTGCCGCTTCTAGCCCATGATGATCTCTCGGCACTCTCCTTGGGCGTGGACATCACGCGGACGCGCACCGCGCTCCTCATTGCGGCCACCGGAATATGCGCGGTGACCGTATCCGTGGCGGGGCCCATCGGTTTTATCGCGCTGCTGGCCCCACACCTCGGACGCATGATCGCCCGAACCCCCACTCCTTCGCCGGTGGTGTCGTGCGCTGCTGGTGCGGCACTCTTAAGCGCCTGCGCCGTGGTGGCCGGGGCGCTCCCGATGGACGCGCCGGTGGGTGCTGTGTCCTCAGTGATCGGCGGCACCGCCTTGGTCATCGTGGTGTGGAATGCCGCAAGGCGGAAAGGATGAAAATCATGAACAGTTGCGAGCTGAAGGCCCAAGGCATCCATGCCGGTTATCAAGGTGGGAACGATATTCTCTCCGGGGTTGACCTCGCGGCTCAACCAGGGGAGGTCACCACGCTCATCGGCCCCAATGGCTGCGGGAAATCGACGTTGCTGAAGACCTTGTCGAAGATACTTCGCCCCCGGCAGGGAAGCGTGCGCATCGGTGAGTTGGATGTGCATTCCATGAGCCCGAAGGAAGCGGCGGCCCACGTGGCCTTGCTTCCCCAGCACCCGATGGCGCCGGATGGGCTGCGCGTCGGCGAGCTCGTTGCCCGCGGGCGGTACGCGCACCTTGGGTGGGGAAGGGGACTGTCAGCGCAGGACCACGAGATCATCGCGCAGGCCTGCGTGGAGACTGGCATTACTGACTTCATCGACCGTGACATCGCGGCGCTCTCGGGTGGCCAACGCCAACGAGTGTGGCTCGCGCTGGCCTTGGCGCAGGACACGCCAGTGCTGCTTCTCGACGAACCCACCACCTTCCTCGACCCAGCCCACGCCATGAGCGTTTTGCAGCTCGTGCGCAAACAAGCCGATGCAGGGAAAACGGTCGTCGTCGTGTTGCACGATCTCATGTTGGCCGGTCAGTACTCCGACACCATGGTGGTCATGAACAACGGCGAGATCATCGCGCGGGGCACGCCGCAGCAAGCGTTGACGAAAGAGGTGCTGGCGGCGGCCTATGGCATCGATGTGGACATCTGGGAGGATCCTCTTGGCGATGCCCCCGTCATCGTTCCGCGCGGTGTGCTCAGGAGCTAAAGGACTCTAAGACAAAGCCCCAGGATCGCGATTTGGAGTTGGCCCGTGCGGGCTGTAGAGTACCTAGCGAAGTTTGAACGGCCCCGAAGTGGTCGAGTCAAAGTTCACCGAAGACCGTCGGTCATCCGGAATGCCGGATCGAAGGTTCCTCGCTCTAGAGGGCGGCCCACGCAGGAGACACTTTGCGAATTACCGCGGATTTCCGCGCGCGCCCTGTGCTCTTGCACGGGGCTTTTGTTATTTCGGTTGTCGTTAACGGCAACCGAGGTGGGAAAGGTCCCGGCGGAAAACACAAGAGATGTTTCGAAAGGAGGCGTAGTAGAAAATGGCAAACCCGAAGAACACCGCAGACCTGGCAAAGCTGAAGGAGAAGCTCGATGGCGCTAACTCCATCGTGCTCACCGAGTACCGTGGCCTGACCGTGGGTCAGCTCCAGGAGCTGCGTAACAACCTCGGCTTTGACGTTGAGTACTCCGTCGCCAAGAACACCCTTTTCAAGATCGCTGCCAACGAAGCTGGCATCGAGGGTCTTGACGAGCAGCTGACTGGCCCGACCGCTATTGCGTTCATCAAGGGCGAGGCAGTGGATGCTGCGAAGGTCATCACTAAGTTCGCTGATGACAACAAGGCACTCGTTATCAAGGGTGGCTACATGGACGGCGACGCTCTGTCTGCCGACCAGGTTGAGGCCATCGCCAAGCTGGACAACCGCGAGACCACTCTCGCAAAGCTGGCTGGCGCCATGAAGGGTTCTATGGCAAAGGCTGCCGCCGTATTCAACGCTCCTGCAACCAAGATGGTCCGCACCGCTGCGGCCCTGCAGGACAAGAAGGCTGCGGAAGCTTAAGACGCCAACTAAAGGCGCACAACTTAAACACACACACTTTTCTGGCCGCTTAGCGCGGCCAGGCACAATGAGAAAGGATGCCAATCATGGCTAAGCTCACCAAGGACGAGCTCATTGAAGCTTTCAAGGAAATGACCCTCATCGAGCTCTCCGAGTTCGTTAAGGAATTCGAGGAGGTCTTCGACGTTGAGGCCGCTGCTCCGGTTGCTGCCGTTGCTGCTGGTGCCCCGGCTGCCGGCGGTGCTGCTGAGGAAGAGAAGACCGAGTTCGACGTCGTTCTGACCGACGCTGGCGCTAAGAAGATCGGCGTTATTAAGGCTGTCCGCGAGATCGTCTCCGGCCTGGGCCTGAAGGAAGCTAAGGAGCTCGTTGAGTCCGCTCCGAAGGCTATCCTCGAGGGTGCTTCCAAGGACGACGCTGAGGCTGCTAAGGCTAAGCTCGAAGAGGCTGGCGCTTCCGTCGAGCTCAAGTAATTCACCTGAATTACTCAGCTTTCCCGCGCAGCACTCTCGCTGCGCGCCAACAACCCCGTTCCGCTTTTACGCGGTGCGGGGTTGTTCCCGTTTTGATGGGTCGGCGGATTCTAAGGATTGCGTGTCAGGTCTTGACACTAGGGTCAAAAAGAGACACTATTGGGGTGTGCAGTTTCGGCGTAGAAGTCTCGAGCGGTTCCATCAGGATGGTGTGCCGCCGCGATATATTCCATCGGAATTGCGTTCAGTAGTGCGCCGCAAGTTACTTATGATTGGGCGGTCTGTAAATGTCACGGACCTTCGGATTCCACCAGCAAACCGGTTGGAGCGGCTCAAGGGTGACCTTGAAGGCTACTACTCAATTCGCGTCAACTCGCAGTGGCGCATCATATTCAAGTGGACACCCGAAGGAGCTGTTGACGTTGACTTTATCGACTACCACTGAAGCACGCGCTCATGTTGATGTTGTTCCCGTTCCGCATCCCGGAGAGATCCTTCTCCTAGAATTCCTCAAGCCCTGCGGAATAACCCAGTATCGCCTGGCCAGTGACATTGGCACTACCCGTTCCCAAGTTTCCAAAATTACCCGCGGGGCGCTCGGTATCAGTGCCGATATGGCTTTGCGTTTGTCGGCTTACTTTGGGAATTCCGCGGAGTTCTGGCTCGGACTCCAAGAGGAATACGATCTGTGGAAAGCTCGCCAGACTACGGACACCAGCGCCATCGTCCCGTGGAATCACAAAGAAGAAGCCGACTCTCACTCATAGAAAAAGATAACTTGCGCTCAATGCGAGGTAAGGGTCGCCCCGCAGCGCCCCATAAATCTGAAACGCACCCTCCAGGGAAATGTGTTTTGAACAAACGAGTCGGTAGGATAAGCTACCATGCTGCCCAAGTCCCGCATCTTCTCCGTCCTCCTGCTCGGCCTCGGCGTTGCGCTGATCGCTGCCGGTCTGGCGGCGTCGAGCTTCTTGAGCTTTAGCCCGCGCCTGCCGCTGGATATCAAGAACACCACGTGGACGATGCAGGATGAGAGCGCCACCGCGCAGGCGCTGTCCGCAGAGGGTGTTACGCAGTACGAGGGGCCGATGACCTATCAGCTCAACCTGGACATCCAGGATCCGGCGGACAAGGACACCGCAACGCTGCGGGTGGGGGAGTCCGCCATCCGCGGCGGCACGGGCAACGTGGAGGACTTGAGCTTTGCGCGCGTGTGGAATTACCCCGTCGATCGCCTTAGCGGTGAGGCCACGGGACCGGCGGCGCTCTCCCACACCATGGGCTCGCCCACGGCGGAGGTACCCGTCGAAGGCTACTGGCTAAAGCTTCCCTCCGATGCTGAGCAGACCACCTACCCGGTCTTCGATCCGGTCCTGCGCAAGGCGGCCGACGCCGTCTTCGAGGAATCCCTCGATATCGACGGCCGCACGGTCTACCGCTACCACCAGGAAGTGGAGCCCACCAACGTGGCCACCCTCTATGCCGGCAGCACGACCACCACGCTGAACAACGAGGATGGTTCCACCGAGCAGGGCTACCTCTTCCACGCCGCAACGCGGGATCTCTTCGTGGACCAAGCCACCGGACTCGTCGTGGGCATGGACGTCGATATCAAGGACTACTGGGCAGACCGCGAGGGCAACGAGCGCGAGATGCAGTTCGCCTTCAACGGTGCGACCGATGAAGAATCCCGCGCGGAGCTGCTCCAGCAAGCTGAGCGCTTCCCGCGGAGTGCTGTGGGGCAGTGGGTGCGCTGGGGTGGCCTCGGCATCGGCGCCGTTCTCGTGCTGCTTGGGGCGCTGGGCGCTTTTCGCCGTCCCACCAACCGCCACTCCCGCTAGCCGCGCGTGCTAGAGGCCCGCGCGTGCGGATCTCCGAAGCGACACGCCGACGGCACGTTTCGCCTTTACAAGGCTGCCATTATGCTATAGGCTATTTCGTTGCGCTGGAATCTGGATCTTTAGTGCACATTTAGCCTTTCGAGCGGTGATGGCAAAACCGACTTGACAAGGTGATTTTGTGCATTCTAAACCCAGTCGTTCCACAGCAGACCGAATGCTAAATCTACCAGCGGTTTTGCACCTCACCGGCCAGGGTGGGGAGGCAATCCGCCAGAGGTACTGGA
>ERZ1673749.826-NODE-826-length-28208-cov-6.111747_pt1 | contig 28208 bp, 26 predicted proteins | sample MGYA00580204_ERZ1673749 | MGnify/ENA primary metagenome ERZ1673749 (study PRJEB41218, sample SAMN15661745) | gut metagenome | host: Homo sapiens | place: Canada: London | collected 2015-08-20/2019-03-30 | study: EMG produced TPA metagenomics assembly of...
GAGGGTCATCTGGAGGATTTTCGGGAGACCCGATTGATGAGCAAATCGCCGCGCCGGAAGGATCTTCTTTCCTTTTTACACCCCGTCTTGGCAAGCTGTGAGGTGGATGAACGGGCGATTCAGGAACATCTTGCGGATGCCTGGTCCGATCTTTCCTTTGAGGAACGAATGGGTCGGACCTGTTGTGCTTTAGCGGAAGCGAAAGCGGGTCATGATCCGGAAGTGGGTCAGCTGGTCATCGCTGCGGATACCATGGTCCTCTTTCAGGGTTATGTTTATCATAAGCCCAGGGACAAGGAAGAAGCGCGTCTCATGATCCGGTCCTATTGCGGGAAGGAGCACACGGTCGTCACCGGCGTGTGTCTCTTGCAGAAGCATTTCTGGAAGACCTTTTATGCCCATGCTCAGGTTGCCTTTGCATCTGCGACGCCCTATGTTCGTTCACAGATTGAAAAGTACGTAGAATCCGGCAAGCCCTTTGGAAAGGCCGGGGCCTATGGGATTCAGGAGTTGGGTCTCGTGTCATAATTATGACAACGGCAGATAGTAATGATGGATGCTGGGTTTTAAGCTCTCTACTAGAGAAACAAAATATGAAATGAGGTGATTTAAATAGAAAATAAGTGGTTTAGTATTAATAAAATTGATGAAAGGACCTATGTAATAAGTGAAGACAAGCATTGGGAAAAACCCAATTCCTATTTACTGATAGGGGACGATAAAGCGGGTTTAATTGATACAGGCTTAGGAGTAGGCAACTTAAGAAAAGTAGTTAATCAAATTACTGATTTAGATATTGTAGTTTTAACTACTCATGTCCATTGGGATCACATAGGCGGTCACAATTTATTTGATTCATTTGGAGTTTGTAAAAAAGAAGAAGCATGGATTAATGGAAACTTTCCTCTTTCATTAGATATTGTAAAGAAAAATTTATTGGCAGAGGAATGTGAATTTCCAAAGGATTTCAACATTGAAAGTTATGAAATTTTTCAAGGGGTTCCAAATTTCACCTATGGAGATGGTGATGTAATTGACTTAGGAAATCGTCTAATAAAGGTGATTCATACTCCAGGACATTCACCAGGTCATTGTTGTTTTTATGAAGAGGGAAAGAATTTATATACAGGTGATTTGGTATATGCAGGCAAACTAGATGCCTATTACCCAAGCACGAATCCAATAGATTTCTTGAACTCAATAATAAAAATCAAAGAACTAAACTTTAAGCGAGTACTTCCAGGTCACTATGATTTTAATTTAAATAGAAATATTGTTGATGAAATTTATACATCACTAAGGAAACTAGATAGCCAGGATATTTTAGGTCAACAACATGGAATTTTTAGATTTGAGAATTTTTCTATACATATTTAAATTATTCAATTGTATGAAATATAGTTAGTAATTCTTCAAAGGTTGTATATTTTTCATTCGTTTAGTGCTTGATAATACTTAAGATTTTAGACCTGGATCCGGCACTCATTTCCTACATTGAGGGAGACATTCACACCGTGATTGGCTTTCCCGTGGCTGTCTTGGTAGAGATTTTGGGAGATAAGTTAGAAAAGTAAGAGAAAGAGCGAGTCCCAACGGGCTCGCTCTTGTTTTTATTCTATAGGAAGGTTTCCCAGGGGACCCTTCCCCTGGGAAACCACCGTTTTTGGCCCTTTCCCAGGGTCACACACCCCTGGGAAACCTCGGTTTTGGCAATTTCCCAGGGGGCCCCACCCCTGGGAAAACTCGGATTACCACATTTCCCAGGGGACCCGCTTCGGCGGCAATTTGTGAGTATGCATTCTGACATATTCCTTCCATTCCCGTTCTAACTCATTCCACCTGCCAATCTTGCCGCCTTTCCCATGATCCCCTGGGATTCCTTGCGATTCTTCCAATAACAAAGAGACCCCGAGGGTCTCTTTTTTTTGTGGATTGGTTGTCCTACCCGGTTAATCCTCGTCATCCTCCTCGCTGTCGTAGGAGAGGGTGCTGATCCGGTCGGTATTGAGCCAGTCACTGTCGGGACGGGAGACAAGACGGGAGTTGCTGTAGGCGAGATAGAGGGGGAGGACGGTTTCCCCTTGATAGGAGCCGGAGGGATGGCGAACAACGACAAGGGCCAGGTCCACCTTGTTTTCGTCCAGAAGACAGAGGGGAAGGAGGAGGGAGCCCTGGTTGGTGCGGGGATTGTACATGGGGATGGCGGTCTTGTAGTTCCACTGAACCCGCTTGAGTGCCAGCTCCACGGCATCTTGAAAGCGGTTTTTCAGGCGATTAAACACTCGCTGATTTGCCTCGATTTTCTCTCCCAACTTGTGAAAAAAGGACTTTTTTGCATAGGGGTTGGGAAGATTGTAGGCTTCTCTCAGTGGCAGCCCATCGATCTCCATCATGTCCGGGGAGAGGTTATCTTCGAGGAACTCAAGGGGAAGGCGCTGGGTTCTCTCCACGATGATGTGGGTGTAGTCACAAGAGAGATCCCCCGTTGCGGAATCATAAAGCATGTTTTCCACCTTGTTTTCAAAGTAGTCGGCACGTTCGGGAAGAGGGTTAAAAACCCGGACCAAGGTTTTTCCGGTATCCTCTCCCGCTACAACAAAGTCCAGGAGGTACCAAAAAGGCGTCGGAAAATGGGTGTTTTGCTTAAAAAGCGCATAGATATCGTCATATTTCTGGTCCACGAGACCGGTATTAAAGGTGGCATAGGTTTCCTGGGGAGGGACGGAATCGGGGGTCATGAGGACCTTGTTCTCCCAGACCAATCGCTTGAAGGTGTAATTCAGGTAATTTTTTAACAGCGGCACCGGCTCATTTTTGGGAGGATTCTCGCCATAGTACCATTTTTCCGGAAGGGCGAGTTTGGCCAGGTCTTCGAATTTATTGAAGTTAATAAAAGACCACTCCGTGAGTCGATCGGAGGGGGAGGGAAGCTTCCCTTTTGGGCTCGTTTTTTTCTCCTCGGAAGAGGAGGAAGAATCCGGAAGGCGGACAAAACAGAACTCGGGGAGACCGGGCTCCTGCACCTTTTTTGACTCCAGGTGGATCCCATAGGAAGCTAAGAGGCCAAGCAGGTCGGCACCCTTTGCCTGTGAAAAGGCAGGGAGTTTATCCGAGAGATGGTTCTCCAGGCTTCCCAGATAAATCCAATCTCCGGGATTTTTTTGAAGCTCTTTCATGAAAGAAATAAGTTTCTGGGATACTCTTGCTTTGTCGGTTTCCGGATAGTCGTGGCTCATGGTTGATCCTTTCTACGATATGCTGTATTTACTTCCATTCTAACATATGACCGAAAAAAGGTTGGATTGATATCTCCTAAATTTGTTTCAACTTGGGTTCTCTTTGCTATAATACTCCCGTAGGAACAATCGTTTTCAAAGGAGGGACTATGCTCAGGCAGGATGCAAAGGAAATCATTCAAGAGACGCTGGCAGCGGTGCTTCCCGATGCGGCGGTGGCGCGGGCCCTTAGGGATCATGATTTCGGTCCGGGTCATGTGAAATTGCTTGCCATTGGGAAGGCTGCCTGGCGAATGGCACAGGAGGCACAAAGATATCTGGGAGATCGCTTGGAAGAAGGAATGGTGATCACCAAATATGATCATGTGGGAGGGCCCCTGCCCCATATTCGCTGTCGCGAAGCGGGTCATCCCATTCCCGACCGGAATTCCCTGGAGGCCACCCGGGAGGCGCTGCACATGATCCGGGGGATGGGGAAGGAGGATTGGCTGATTTTCTTGGTGTCCGGGGGAGGATCGGCGCTCTTCTCGGATCCCATGATCCCCGCGGAGGAACTGCAGGAGATCACGCGGCAGATGCTGGCCTCCGGAGCGAACATTCAGGAGATGAACACCATTCGCAAGCACCTCTCCCATGTGAAGGGGGGGCGATTTGCGCAGGCCTGTGCTCCGGGCCGGATCTACAGCATCGTTCTCAGCGATATCTTGGGGGACCCCTTGGACATGATCGCCTCGGGACCGGCCTATCCGGATTCTTCCACGTCGGACCAGGCCTTGGCCTTGGTGAAGAAATACGGGTGGAAGCTCTCAGAAGAGGCTCTCTGGGCTTTGGCACAGGAAACGCCGAAGGAATTACATAATGTCAAAACCGTGATCACGGGGAGTGTGAGCCAGCTCTGCCTGGAGGCGGCCCTGGCCTGCGAAAAGCGAGGATATTCTGCGGAGATTCTCACCGATCTCATGGACTGCCAGGCGAAGGAAGCGGGAGCCTTTTTGGGAGCCATCGCGCGAAGCCGTGCCAAGGAGCACAAAAGGCGGGCCATCATCGCAGGCGGAGAAACGGTGGTCCAACTGAAAGGGAAAGGACTTGGGGGACGAAACCAGGAACTTGCGCTGGCGGCCGCCGAGAAACTGGATGGCCTTTCCGGCGTCTGTCTCTTCAGCATCGGGAGCGATGGGACGGATGGCCCCACCGATGCAGCGGGAGGCTATGTGGATGGTGCAACGAAACGCAAGCTGGAGGCCATGGGGATCTCCATCTACCAAACCCTTGAAATCAATGATTCCTACCACGCATTGGAGCAAGTGGGCGGTTTGCTGAAAACCGGACCTACAGGAACAAACGTCAATGATGTCACCGTCATCTTGATGGAGGGAGAAGGAGAAAAGTAATGTCAGGGATTGGCCTTTTGATCGCCTTTGTAGCGGCGATTGTGATTATGATCTTCATGATCAGCAAGCTCAATATTCATCCGTTTCTAGCGATTCTTGCCGTATCCTTCGTTTTAGGGGTTCTGGGAGGAATTCCCCTGAACGATGTAAAGGCAGATGGGAAAGTGGTACAACAGGGCATCGCCTCAGTGATTGGAAGCGGTTTTGCCGGCACCTTTACCAGCATCGGAATCGTCATTATTTTCGGAACCATTGTTGGTTCTCTTTTGGAACGCACAGGGGCTGCCATTAAGCTCGCCGACATGGTCGTCAAGCTGGTGGGACCCAAGCATCCCGTCCTGGCCATTCAATTGATGGGCTGGGTGGTTTCCATCCCCGTGTTTTGTGATTCCGGGTTTGTCATCTTAAACCCCATTCGGAAGGCCATGGTGAAAAGGACCGGCGCCTCCTCCGTTGCCATGACGGTAGGCCTTTCTTCAGGCCTCTATGCCTCTCATGTCTTCATTCCCCCCACGCCCGGTCCCATCGCGGCAGCGAATACCCTGGGCGCAGGAAATGATCTTCTTTTGGTCATGGGACTTGGTCTTCTTGTCTCCATTCCCGCACTCGCCTGTGCCTACCTTTATGCAGGTCGCATTGGCAAGAAGGTCACCGCCAAGGATGATGTTAATAAAGAAGAAGTCGTCCAGTCCTACGAGGAGATTGTTGCCTCCTATGGGAAACTACCGGGAGCGGCCATTTCTCTCGCTCCCATCCTGGTTCCCGTTCTCCTCATGGCGCTTTCCAACGTCGCGGCCATTCTCAAGTGGAAGGGAGCCCTCAACACCTGCTTTCGCTTCCTGGGTACGCCCATCATCGCTCTGGCCGTCGGCATGCTCTTCGGCATTCTTCTCCTGAGTCAGAGGAAAAAGGGGGGCGACCTTTATCAGATCATCAATGACTGCCTCAAGACCTCCGGACCGATTCTCTTTGTCACCGCAGCCGGTGGTGTCCTGGGCTCCGTCATTGCCCACACCCAACTCGTTACCTTTATTGCGGATAACGCGACCGTTTTCCAGAAGATCGGCATTTTCTTCCCCTTCCTTCTGGCAGCCATCCTAAAAACCGCTCAAGGATCATCCACCGTCGCCATCACCACCGCAGCGGGCATCGTTGCTCCTCTGCTCGACGTTCTTGGCTTTAGCACCGGGGCAGGTCCCGCTCTCGTGGTCATGGCCATCGGCGCGGGTGCCATGACCGTCTCTCATGCCAATGATTCCTACTTCTGGGTTGTCACCAACTTCGGAGGCCTGACTCCCCAGGACGGTTACAAGACTCAGACAGCCGTTACCCTCATCGAAGGCCTTGCCGGCATGGTCGGCGTCTGGGTATTAAGTCTTTTCCTCTTGTAGTCTCGCAGCCCCAAAGCGCGGGAACGCAGTCGATGGAACAGCATCAGCATCAAACTCGAAAGGGTTCCTATTGCGGGAACCGAGCGGAGAGGAGGCGAACGCCTCCTCTCTTTTTATGAATTGCCTTGAAAGCTTTGGAGCAGAAGACGCGGCAAACAGGATTCATCCGCAAGGCTCATCGTCGGCGAAGGAAACGTTGGAGAGGCGGTTCCCTGGGAAAGAATGGAATGGTCCAACAAGCGAGCAGCGAAGCAGCGAGCGGGTTGGTTCACCATTCCATTCGCGAAGACTCCCCATGAGACGAGTGCGAAGCACGAAGGCGAATGGCAAGAAGTCGACTGCGTCAAGAAGTTGCCAGGAGGAAGCCAGGGTGCGGTTCCCTTGGGAAAGTGCGAAAAAGGGGATTTCCCAGGGTCATGGTCCCCTGGGAAAGTGCGAAAAAGAGGATTTCCCGGGGGCGAGGTCCTTCTTGCTGCCCTCACGTTTCCTTCCTTGTGTTTTTTCTGATCCGATGCGCCTTTTTTCTTCACACGGTACCCCAATTCTTCTTTTTCGCCTTTTGCCTTCCACGCCACGTGTTGCCTCTACATCCCTTACTCCGTGTCCCCACACCGTCTCCATCCCGTGCCTTCTCTGTGCCCCCTCCTCGCGCACTCGTTCCTCTCACTTCTCCTTCATCGGGCGATGGAGCGGGTCACCGGCTTCGCCTGCCCATGATCCGATTCGCGTGCTTCCAGGGAGTGGAAGGGAGACACCGGGATCATGGGAGCTGGCTGGGCAAGGGGGGGGAATGCTACCGGGGAGATCACGGGGAAGGGAGGGGGAAGGCAGGGGAATCTTCTTGTAGCCGGAAATTCTATCGGATAAACTTAGGGAGAAGGAGGGACTATGCAGAAAATTTTACTGGTGGAGGATGATTTGGCCATTGTCTCTTCCCTGACCGATTACTTAAGCCAGGAGCGGTACTTGGTTGTTTCCGTATCGGGAGAAGAGGAGGCACGGGAACGACTGCGGGAGGAGCCCTTTGATCTGGTGCTGATTGACATGACCCTGGAGAATGGCAATGGATTTGGAGTGCTGGAGGCGGCCAAGGACAAGGGATGTCCCGGGATTTTTCTGACGGCTGAGGATGAGGAGGAGACCCTGGTGAAAAGCTTTCATCGGGGGGCCAATGATTATGTTGTGAAACCCTTCCGGCCGAAGGAACTTCTGGCAAGGATTCAAAATGTGCTTCGTAGACAGAAAGGCGGGTCGGGGACCATCCCGCTTCCCGGCGTTCTGGTGAATTTGGACCGGGGAACGCTGACCAGAGAGGGACGAGAAGAGGAGCTGTCCGCCTTGGAGTTTCGTCTGCTTCGCCTGTTTTTGAACAACCGGGGAAGGGTGCTTTCACGGAGTCAGCTGTTGGAAGAAATCTGGGATTTGGCGGGGGACTTCGTGAATGACAACACCCTCTCTGTCTACATCAAACGCCTCCGGGAAAAGCTGGAAGAAGATCCCGCCCGGCCCCGGATCATAAAGACCGTTCGGGGTATTGGCTATCGCTTGGATTAGGGAGGCTGCCATGAAAAACAAAGAATTTCGAAGGGAAGTCCTCTTTTCGCTCCTTTTGATTGCGGCCTTCCTGATCCTCTGTGCGCTCTTTTGGCGGCAGGCGCTGGTTCCTCTTTTGTTTTTGTCTCTTCTCCTCTTGGGCCTGCATCTGCTTTTTACCGAAAGAAGATATGCGGATTTGGCTCGGCTGTCGGACCGGTTGGACCAGGCCCTCTATGCGGAAAATCTTCCGCAATTTGCGGACTTTGAAGAGGGCGAGCTTTCGATTTTGGAAAGCCAAATCGGCAAATTGCTCGGGAAATTGCGGGAACAGACGAACCGCCTCAAAATCGATAAAGTCCGCTTGAAGGAAGCCATGGAAGACATTTCGCATCAGCTCAGAACCCCGATCACGGTTTTCTTCATTCAGTTGGAACTCTTAAAGGACCCCACCATAAGTCAGGATCGACGGAGAATTCTTCTTCGCAAGATCAGTCAGCAGGCGGAACAGATGCAGTGGTTGGTAGAAGCCCTTCTCAAATTATCTCGCATTGACACCGGAACGCTTCCCTTTGAAAAGAAGACAATCTCCGTGAAAAAGCTGCTCCAAGAGGCCTTGGCATCTTTTGAGATTCCCCTGGAACTGAAGGGCATCTCCGTCGACCTTGCGGCGGAAAAGGCGAGTTTTGTCGGAGACTACCGCTGGACCCTGGAGGCCATCGAAAATCTGATCAAAAACTCCATGGAGCACACTCCGGAAGGGGGCACGATTCGCATCGCTGCCCAAGAAAACAATCTCTTCACCGAAATTCTTCTTCATGATAATGGACCCGGATTTGATGCCGAGGATCTGGCCCATCTCTTTGAACGATTTTACAAGGGGAAAAATTCCTCCGCCCATTCCATCGGCATTGGTCTATCCCTGGCCCAGGCCATTATTCGTGAACAGAATGGGACCATCAAACCGGAAAATGATCAGGGGGCCCTCTTTCGCATTCGCTTTTACAAAACCGGTTTTTGACCACAGGGAAAAGTTTCAGGAAGCCGCCAATTCGGCGGCTTTTTTTGTGAGAAATTTCATCCTGTCACCGAGCTGTCACTTTGCCCTGCTAGGATAAGAGGCAAAGAGGGGGAAGAGGATGTGGGTAAGGAAGAACCCTTTCTTTCCCCGGGGCTGCCCCTTACTCTTGGCAGCCTTGATGGGTTAAAAAGTAACAGAGCGAAAAAAGACGGCTAGAGGGAGGCGAGAGAATGGAAGTCTTACGAGTGGAAAATCTAACGAAAGATTATGGAAACAAGGCCCAGGTGGTTCATGCCCTGCGCGGCATTTCTTTTTCGGTGGAGAAGGGAGAGTTTCTGGCCATCATCGGGCCTTCCGGATCGGGAAAATCGACCCTGCTCCACGCCATCGGTGGGGTTGATCGACCAAGTTCCGGCAAGGTGTTTGTGAATGGAGAAGATGTTTACCGGCAGGATGACCGACATTTGGCAATCTTTCGCCGTCGAGAAGTGGGCCTGATCTACCAGTTCTACAACCTGATCCCGGTCTTAACCGTGGAGGAGAACATGGCCCTGCCGGTGAGCTTGGACGGAAGAACCATCAACCGGGAGCGGATGGAAAGCCTCATCAAGACATTGGGCCTGGAAAAATTGCGGAATTTCCTGCCCAACCAGCTATCCGGAGGACAGCAACAGCGGGCATCGATCGGCCGGGCCCTGATGAATGCTCCCTCCATTGTTCTGGCGGACGAACCGACCGGCAACCTGGACTCCAAGAACTCCCACGACATCATCGAGCTCCTGAAATATTACAATAAGACCCTAAAACAGACTTTGCTGGTGATCACCCATGATGAATCTATCGCTTTACAGGCCGATCGGATCATCTCCATCGAGGACGGTAGGATGGTAAAAGATGAAACCGTAAGGAGGATCCAATGAAAGCACTCGCCGCATTCACACGCCGCAGTCTGAAAAAGAATCGAACGCGGACCATCATCACCATTATCGGAATCACCATCTCCATGATCATGCTCGTGGTTGTCACCTTGGGTGCGGTTTCGGGGAAGGCCTTTTTTGAAGGAATGCTCTTGAATAAGGAGGGAAGCTATCATGCCTACTGGCATGGACTCAGCGACCAAGAGGTGCAAGCAGCACGAAGCTTGCCCAATCAAGAGAAGAGTTCCGTCTGGAAAGAGGTCGGCTTAGCTCAGGTCCCCTCCAAGAACACCTACAAACCCTATCTGCAGATTTTCGCCGTGGATGGGGAGGCCCAAAATCTGGCGGCTATCAACATTGTCGAGGGGAGAATGCCTGCGAAGGAGGGAGAACTCCTTCTGCCGACACACCTAAAAGATAACGGAGGACTCTCCTACAAGGTGGGAGAACCCCTGAACCTGGAGGTGGGAAAGCGACAGGTGACGGGGGTCATGGTGTCGAATGATCCGGCGGAAGAGAATGTCTCTTTTCAGCCAAATCGGGAGAAGCTGGTACAAACCCGGAAGAAGACATACCAGGTGGTGGGCTACTACAAGCGCCTGTCCACAGACTTGGAAGATTATCATATGCCCGCCTACATGGCTTTAACGGTGGGAGAAGCCGGTGGGCCCTCCCTGTACCTGCTTCGTTTTCAGGATATCAACAAGGGCCTGGAACTTTTTCAGCAGCGGAACCAGCCCAAAGATGACAAATATTTGAGTGAAAAGTATGAGGAGACCAAGAGGGACCCGCTGAAAAAACTCCTATGGCGTGAGAATTTCCATAGTGATCTCCTGCAGCTGCAGGCGGGCTCCCTGCAGTCTCCCATTAACCAGTTTATCGGGGCTCTCGCTGTGATTTTGATTCTCATCATTGTGATTGCCACCATCAGCTTGATCTATAACTCCTTCTCCATCTCCATCACGGAGCGCACCGCCCAGTTCGGCATGCTGAAATCCGTGGGGGCGACCAATCGCCAGCTCCTCTTTTCCATTTTCTATGAGAGTCTGCTTCTGAGCCTGCCCGCCGTGATCATCGGTGCCATTTTGGGATTTTTTGGGCTTGACCTTGCATTCTGGATTCTGGGAAAATTCGTTCCCGAATTCAGCTATCAACTGGCTCCGGGACGGGTGATTCGCTTGACGGCGACCTTCCGAATTCTTCCCCTCCTGTTGGCTGCGGTTCTCTGCATCCTGTCCACCCTATTTTCCGCCCTCCTACCCGCATTGCGGGCGATGCGAATGAGTCCGATTGAGGCTCTTCGAATGCAAAAAGATCAGAAGCTCAGTCATCGGCAACTGAAAACCTCCTCTCTGCTCCGCAGACTGGTTGGAGTCGAAGGCATGATCGCTATTAAGAACCAAAAGCGGGAGCGGAGACGGCACCGGGCCACCGTGTTCTCTTTAGTGCTCTCCGTCCTCCTCTTTGTGAGCTCCTCCTCCTTTATTCAGCAGATCAACGTGGAAATGGAGGAAACCACCAAGTCGGGAAGCCTGGAGGATGTCAACTATCTTTTTTGGCAGGAAAGCCGGGGAGAACTTGCCAGACCGGAAAAGCAAACGGAGAAGCAACAGAGCGAGTTTGATCTGGACTATGAGAAGAATCTGGCACGGAAGCTGGCTTCGGTAAATGGCGTGAAGGAGAGTCAGCTGACGGTCACGACGGAAGCACATGCCCTTCTGGCGAAGGCAAGCTATGATCCCGCCTATTTAAAGGCCATGCATCGTTTGGAGCAGGCCTATCAAGAAGCCGGAGAAAGCCCGACTCCCGATCTCGAACTTCTCTTGCGCCAGCTCAAGAAAGAGGAGGCGGTGCGGAGCAAGTTCTATGTGGTCTTTGTGAATGATCCCACATTTCGAACCTATGCTCAAAAATTGGGCTTGAACGCGGATTCGTTTTTCCGTGGAAAAACGCCACGAGGAATTCTCTTCAACCAGGCCATCCTACGCCGGCCTCTGAAGTCAGGTAAGTGGGGGAAAGAGGAGACTCCGGTGCTCCGAATGCAGAAGGACCTGCCACTTTCTCTCCTAAATATTGCCAGCCTGAAAGATTACGAAGCAGGTCGCTTGTCCTTGAATACGGATGGGCAACTTATGTATCGCTACCTTTCCGAAGATATGGCCGGAGACCGTGTTCCCCAGGAAATACAAAAGCAGCCCAAAGAAGTGGAATCCGCCTCCTCCGTCCTCGTTCCGGTCATGACCGATCAGCCCCTCCTGGGCGGTCAAATCGACCTTCCCAACCTCTATCTTCCCCTGTCCCGGCTCAGCCAGGTATTTTCCAAAAATGATCGACAGACCAGGGACTTCACCGGGGCGATTTCCCTGAAGACCGAGGATCATAGTCAGGCGATGAAGGAGATAACCCAGCTTTCCGCTCAGGATTCCCAGCGCAAGCTCCTTATCGACATAAAAGGCTCCCATGAAACCACGCAGCGGATGGTGACCATCCTCGGCACCTTCGCCATGCTCTTTATCTTCTTCATCAGCCTTATCGTCATGGCCAACATGTTCAACGCCATATCCACGAACATGATTCTAAGACGGCGTGATTTTGCCATCCTGAAGACCGTTGGCATGGATAACCGACAAATCAACCGGATGCTCCTGGTTGAGGGACTGTACTACGGAGGAAAAAGCCTCCTCATCGCCGTACCCCTCTCCATCCTTGCCTCCCTCGCCATCGGTTACTACATGGATTACACCGGCAACCTCAGTGTCCAACACATTCCCTGGCTTGCCCTTCTCATCGCCGTCTCCGCCGTCGCCCTCGTCGTCACCGCCACCATCATCTATTCCCGTCACAAGCTGGACCTGGATCATCCCCTGACCTGGATCAAGGGCGAGACCTTCTAGACTCCCTTTCCCCAGTTCATCGCAGCCTCACCGAAAAAGAACCGACTCGTTCGGTTCTTTTTTTGTGGGAAATCGGAACGGAGATGCAGAAAAGAGGGGGGGGAGGTCGGAATGGAGAGATAGGGGCGAAAAAGGGAATAGAAGGAGGGCAATAAAGAAGGGGACTGGGTTGAAAAAGGCCAGTAGCGACGAGCGGGAAGCCAGGGGGGAGGTTCCCTGGGAAAGTGCGAAAAAGGGGATTTCCCAGGGGTGGGGTCCCCTGGGAAAGTGCGAAAAAGGGGATTTCCCAGGGGTGGTGTCCCCTGGGAAAGGGGGAAAAAGGGGGTTTCCCAGGGTCGGGTTCCCCTGGGAAAGAGCGAAAAAGGAGGTTTCCCAGGGTTGGGGTCCCCTGGGAAAGTGTGAAAAAGAGGATTTCCCAGGGTCGGAGTCCCCTGGGAAAGTGTGAAAAAGGGAATTTCCCAGGGTTGGGGTCCCCTGGGAAAGTGTGAAAAGAAGCTTTCCCAGGGGTGGTGTCCCCTGGGAAAGAGTGAAAAAGGGGATTTCCCAGGGTTTCCCCTAACCTGACGCGCTCTCACCCGCCCACACCGTCTCATTTTGTTTCTTTTTGTGCCGTGCTGTCGTCCTCCTCATTCCATCGCCCTCCCCCTCTCTCATTCTTCCCGCTTTTTCACACACCCCCTCACTCGCCCATTCTAACCCAGCCTGTCCTCTGTCTCCCTGCCCTTTTTAATTGGGCAGTGATTGCGCAGGCAATCGACCCTGCAACCATACCTGTTGCTTTTGGAAGAGGAGGGAAGTAGCGGGAACGAAAATGCGATGAAAAGGGTGAAAAAACCTTTTCACCACTGTATAATGAATGGGAGCCGGTACCTGCTCTCGCTAAGGGGAGAAATTGTCGGCTTCTTTATTTTACTTAGCTAGAAAGGAGTGTGTCATGGGGAAAGAAAGCTTGGAAGAAATCTGCATGCAGCTCATTGCTGCTTCCGGGACCGCCAAGTCTGAATTTCTGGAAGCTCTCCAAGGAAAGAGAAAAGGAGATGAGACGGCAAGCAAAGAGCACATGAAGGCAGGACAAGAAGCTTATTTGAAGGCGCATGAATCGCACACGAAACTGTTGGGCCGAGAAGAACCGTTTCAATCGACACTGGAGCAGCTTTTGGTGATGCACGCAGAGGATCAGATGATGGCTGCAGAGACGATTTCCGCCTTGGCCACTGAGATTTTGGCCTGCTATGACAAGATTGAGGAACTTTCTAAAAAGGAAAATAAAAATTAGAGGGGAGAAAAGTATGAGTACGAATGGTTTTTCGAAGAAACTCGAAGATAAATTGCTTCCGGTCGCTTCCAAGATTAGTAGCAATATCTACTTGACCTCCATTCGAGACGGCTTTGCAACCATAATGCCGCTTCTAATCTGTGGGTCCTTGTTTATGGTGATTTCCAATTTCCCCATTGATGCCTGGATCAAATGGCTGCGGGCAACGGAAATCAACGGAAACAGTCTGGCTTCGTATTTCAATGCCGCTTCCGATGCAACTTTTTCCATTATGTCCATTTTTGCGGTTTTGGGGATTGGATATTCCTATGCGAGCAAATTGAAATTAAATGCGATTTTCGGGGGAATTGTGGCCATGATGGCCTGGTTTTTGCTGATGCCCTTCTCGTTTGAATTTACACCGGAGGGAGCAGATAAGGCCTTAAAGGTCACGGGTCTGACGTTGGACTGGCTGGGATCCAAGGGAATCTTTATCGGAATGATCTGTGCTTTCAGTGCGGTGAAGCTGTACAAATGGGCGATTGACCGAGGCTGGGTCATCAAAATGCCGGATGGCGTACCACCGACTGTTGGGGTCTCCTTTGCCTCCCTGTTGCCCATCGGCTTTTGCATGATCATCTTCGTGGTGATTCGCTTTCTATTTACGCTGACTCCTTATGGGAATGCTTTTAATTTTGTGTACAGCATTTTGCAGATGCCCTTACAGCACATTGGGGGAACGCTGCCCGCCATGATCATCGTGTACTTGTTTGCCCATATTCTGTGGTTCCTTGGGATTCACGGAACGAATATCACAGACTCGGTGTTTATGCCCATCCTGTACGCATTGTCTGCGCAGAACCTGCAAAATGTGCAGAACGGAGTGGCTCCGACGAATATTATCAACGTGCAGTTTCAAAATCTGTTTGCTACGTTTGGAGGTGCAGGATCGACCCTGTCCTTGCTGATTGTTGCGGTCATTGTTGCCAAGTCGGCTCGCATGAAGCAAACTTCCCGCCTTTCCATTTTACCGGCGGTCTTTAATATCAATGAACCGGTCATTTATGGGCTGCCCATCGTATTGAATCCCTTGCTCATGGCCCCCTTTATCTTGGTGCCGACCATGAACATCATCATTACCTATATCACCATGAGTATTGGTTTGGTCCCCATCACCAATGGCGCTTTGATGCCCTGGACGACCCCGCCCATTGTTTCCGGTTTCCTCTCCTGCGGTTGGCAGGGAGCGGTTCTTCAGTTTGTCTTGATTGGTCTGGGTTGCCTGGTTTACTATCCCTTTGTGAAGGCCTTGGATGATAACTATCGGAAGACCGAACTGGAAGTGAAAGAGACAAAATAAAGAGATGGAATAAAGAAAGGATCATGTATGCATCGATTGGGAATTTCCGTTTATCCGGAACACTCGACGGCGGAGAAGGACCTGGCCTATATGAAGTTGGCGGCCAAGTATGGCTTTTCCCGTATTTTCACCTGTTTTCTCTCCGCAAAGGAGGAGAAGAAGGACCTGGTTCACACCTTCTCTCAGTTTGTGAAACAGGCGCATGATTTGGGCTTTGTGGTTGCGGGAGACGTGAACGGGGATGTGTTTCAAAGACTGGAGCTTTCGCCCTCCGATATCGGCATCTTCCATGAGATTGGCCTGGATATTCTGCGTTTGGACAGCCCCTTCAGCGAGGCGGACTATATTCGCATGACTAACAATCCCTACGGCATTCAAATCGAATTCAATGCCAGCGCTCTTCAGGCCTTAGACCTGATTTTGGACAAGGGCGGGAATCGGAGTCAGATGACCCTCTGCCATAACTTCTATCCCCAGGAGTACACGGGACTTTCCTGGGACCGGTTTATGGAATTCAACCGCTTCTATTCCCACCTGGGTCTTCCCCTGGCGGCCTTTGTGTCCAGCAATGAGAAGAATACGTTCGGTCCCTGGCCCGTGAGTGCCGGTCTCCCCACCGTGGAAATCCATCGCGGACTTCCCATTGATTTTCAGGCACGCCATCTTCTGGCCTGCCGGGAGATTGATGATATCATTATCGGAAATGCTTTTGCGTCGGAAGAGGAGCTCGCTAGCCTGGGGAGCTTAGACCTGGCACAGCCCGGCATGAAAGTAAGCTGTGAGGAGGGGCTCTCTTCGGTCGAGGAGGAAATTGCTTTTCACCGGGTTCATTGGGATCGGCAGGATGCCTCAGATTTCATCTTGCGAAGCAGTGCTCCTCGGGTGGAATTCGGAAACACGTCCATTCCCGTTCGCCCCGTGGAGGATGCGGAATTCCAAGTGGGGGATGTCCTCATTGTGAACGACAATTTGGCACACTATCGGGGCGAATTAGAGATTGTGAAGAAGCCCATTCGAAACACCGGAGAGCTAAATCGCATTGGCCATATAAGTGACCGGGAGCAGCTTATCTTAGGACTCCTGCGGCCACAGAACCTCTTCCGGTTAGAAAAGGAAGGAAAATAAGTATGAAAGATCTTACCATTGTACTGGCTTGTTCCGCAGGAATGAGCACCAGCCTCCTGGTGAAAAAGATGGAAGCGGCAGCGGAAGAGAAAGGCGTCACTTGCAAGATTCATGCCATTCCCATCGCCGCCATTGACGAAACCGTTGCGAAAGAAAAAATCGATGTTCTTCTTTTAGGACCCCAGGTGCGGTTCAAAAAAGATGAGCTGACGGAGCAGTTGGAGCCCAAGGGGATTCATGTGGAGGTCATCGATATGGCCGACTATGGGCTCATGAACGGAGAACACGTTTTAACCCATATCCTGGAAGAGATGGACAACTAAGAGAAGAAAAGACAAGACAGGGTCGAAGGCCTCGCAGGCATGCGGGCTTTCGACCCTGTCTTTTTGCGGGTGGAATGGTTCCGGAAGGGGTTTGCTTTTCTTCCCAATGAGCGGAAAAGATTTGGCGAATTCCAATCCGGAAATGAGATACCATGAAATTGGAAGAAGAGGAAATTTCACCCGGAAATTTCCGGAAAACAAAACGAAAAGGAGGGGACATGAAGGTTTTTGTTGCCAGAATGTCGGCAGAATGTAATGAACATGTTTCCATTCATCTGGGTCTGGACGGCTTTCAAATGAATGAGGGAGACGCTGCAATCGATAAGATGAACATCCGGGACATCTTCGAGGAAGAGGGAATCGAAATAATTCCTGCCCTTTACGCGAATGCCCATCCCGGAGGCATGATTGAACGGGAAGCTTATGATTTTTTTGAGGAGAAGATTCTGTCCTGCATTCGCCGGCATCTCCATGAACTCGATGGCATCTATCTCCAGTTCCATGGGGCAAGCGGGGTGTTGGACTTGGATGCGGTATCGGCGGAGCATGAGATGCTGCCTAAGATTCGGGCAATTGTCGGAGAATACATGCCCATCGCCATGATCATGGATCCTCATGGAAATGTGACAAAGGCTTTGACGGACCGGCTCAATATCGTTCGCTGCTTCCGGGAGTCTCCCCATGTGGATACGGTGGAATCGCAGCGTATCGTTGCCCGAAAACTCGTGGAGCTCATGAAACACCGTCGGCCCATGAAACCCATCTTACGGAAACTTCCCATTCTGATTGGAGGAGAACGAAGTGTATCCACCGAAGAACCGGTGAAATCCATCAACCGGATGATCAACCGGGCGGAAGAGGACGAGCGCGTCTTTTCCATCTCCTGGCATGTGGGCTACATTCGCCACGATGACGATAAGCTGGGCGCGGCCATTGTGGTGATTCCCAGCTACCCGGAATACCAAGAGTATTGTGAAAAAATCGCAGACGAGGTTTCGCAATTCGTCTGGGATCATCGGCGGGAATTCACCTTCACCGGTAACTTTGATGAGCCCGACCGGGCGGTCAAAAAAGCCTTGGACTATCCCGAAAAAACGGTGGTTGTCACGGACTCCGGCGATAACTGCGGGGCCGGTGGATCGGGTTTTAATACCCTTATGGTCAAGGAATTTTTGAAGGCGGATTTGCAGGATAAAAGGGTCTTAATCGCGGGAGTGAATGATCCAAAAAGCTATCGGATGCTCCTTTCCAAAGAAGTGGGGGATGCCGTGGAATTCTCCCTGGGTGTGGGCGAAACTCCGGAATCACAACAGGTTTCCCTTCGGGGACATGTTTTCAAAAAAGGAAAACAGTACATCGGCTTCGGGGATTCCATCGTCCGGGACCATGATCTGGGGGAGTCGGTTATCGTGAGAGTGGAGGGAAGCTCCCTGGATATCTTGGTCATGAGCCGCAACATTCAGTACGGGAATATGCCGCAATTTTCCGCTCTGGGAGTGGACTTTCACGACTATGATGTGGTTGTGGTGAAGATGGGCTATTTGGATACCTATCTGATTCCGGAAACCGCCTACCACATTATGGCCTTAACCGATGGGCCAACCATTCAGCGGTCGGAACGGATTCCCTACAAGCGCATCGCCCGTCCCATGTGGCCCATTGATGAATTTGACAAACTTTATTATATTGAGAAATAGTCGATAAGAGTGGATTTTTTCCTATGCTTAGGAAAGAATCCGATTTGAAGGGAAATCGTTTTGTAGATAGGATAAAGTCGGTAAACAATAGGGAGGAGAACACACGATGTGGGCAATGATCGGAACATGGCGAATGGCCCTGGAATCCATCCAAGCGGCTTCGGATCTGTTACACCGGGGAGGAAAGGCGGAAGAGGCCGTCGTTTCTTCCATCGCCGGCGTGGAGGATTTTCCATATTACAAGTCGGTTGGCTATGGGGGGTTGCCCAATGAAGACATGGTTGTGGAACTGGATGCCGGATTTATGGACGGAGACGAACTTCGTTTTGGCGCCGTAGCAGGCGTACAGAATATAAAGAATCCTATTCAGGTCGCGCAAGCCCTCTCGAAAGAAAATTTAAATAATTTTCTTGTTGGGCGGGGAGCCGAGAAATATGCGATGCTTAATGGCTTTGCCTTTCAGAATATGTTAACCGATCGGGCGGCCATTCATTATCTCAATCGCGTTCACCGGCTCAAGAAGGAAAGGGAAGATTCCCTTCATCCTTACAATGGTCATGACACCGTTGGCATTGCAGCATTGGATACACAAGGCTGTCTCTGCGTGGGGACTTCCACCTCCGGCCTCTTTATGAAGAGGGAAAGTCGGGTGGGAGACAGTCCTGTGGTTGGATCCGGCTTTTATTCGGACAGTGAAGTGGGAGCCGCAACAGCCACGGGTCTTGGAGAAGACCTCATGAAAGGCTGTATTTCCTATCAAATCGTGCAAGCGATGAAGACGGGAGTAGGTGTACAAGAGGCTTGCGATCTGGCGGTCAAGGACCTGCAGGAGCGATTGCAACGACGCGGAGGAAGTGCAGGAGACCTGTCGGTGGTAGCCCTGGACCGGAAAGGAAATTTTGGGGTTGCCAGCAACATCGACAACTTTTCCTTTGTGTATGCTTCCGAACACCGGGAGCCAACCGTCTATCTGGCAATCCGGGGGGATGAGCACACCGCGTTTCAGGCAGCGAGTGAGGAATGGATGAAATCCTATATGGAAGAACGAATGAAACCAATCGATTTGGAAGAGGATTGAGGAGGATTCAATGGGAGAGATGGAAGGAATGGAATTAGCCTGCTTTCAGATCATCTCCTATGCGGGGGAAGCAAAGTCCAATTACATTCAGGCGATGCGGTGCTCCCGAGAAGGAGACTTTGAAAAGGCAGAAGAATTGATCAAAGCAGGAAAAGAGAGTTATTTGAAGGCTCATGAAGCGCATTCAAAGCTCCTGGCCGAGGATTCCTCGGGAGAGAACCTGGGGGGCGGTCTCTTGGTGGTCCATGCGGAGGATCAGTTGAATTCCGCGGATATTTTCCAGGTTATCGCGCAGGAACACCTGGAGTTGGTTCGCATGGTTAGGAAAGACCATGAGTAAGCGTAAACAGCATCCACAAGAAGCCTCCGATACGGCTGGCTATTATGTAAAGCGAGGCTTTGCCTTTATTGTGGATTGGTATTTTTCTTCGGTACTCATTAACTTACTCGTGCGATTGAGCCTGATGATTACGGGGTGGGGAAGTGGAAAGGGGGAGATTGTTACTTATGATGCACGAACAAAAACCCTGGTCATCTTCATCTCGCTCGTCGTCGCTTTTTTATATTATGTCCTGATTCCCTGGCGGTCAGAAGGTCAGGGAACGGTGATGATGAAGGTGCTAAAGCTCAGGGTACTATCCGCAGATGGAAATCTTGCAAGTTTTCAGCAACATTTCATCCGATATTTTGTGGGTTGCTTTCTCCTGCAGGGCGTTCTATTTTCGTCCTTTAATTCCATTTTGCAGGTCATCAGCCACAATTTATCTCAGGATATCCGAAAATTTATGGATCCACTGATTGGGGGAGTGGGAATTTTCTTCGCGCTTTTATCGTTGTATCTTGGCTACAGGGACAAAGCTCATCACCGGATGCTTCAGGACCGAATTGCAGGAACGATACTTATAGAACAGGAGGAGGGGAAATGAAAAAGTTTTATCTATTTTGTGACAATGGGATGTCTACAAGCCTTATGGCCGGTCGTATGCAAAAAGTTGCCGATGAACATAAGCTGCCGATTGAAGTCAAGGCCTTTGGACAGACCCAGATGGACACCATCATCGAGGGGGAAAATCCGGACGTCATTTTATTGGGACCCCAGGTGAAGCACATCTATGAGAAAACGGTGGAAAAATTCGGGCATTTGGGCAAGCCGATTATGACCATTGATTCCGAAGACTATGGCTCCATGAACGGGGAACGGGTTCTGAAGATTGCCATGCTTAAATTGAAGGAGGCACAGAACAAATGATGTTAGAAAAACTGGATAAGGTCTTGTCGCCCATTGCGGATGCCTTGTCAAAAAACAAGATTTTAAGTGCGATTCGTGACGGTTTTTTGGTTACGACGCCGATTGTTATTGTCGGATCCATCTTCCTGTTACTGGCGAATTTCCCGGTTGACGGATATGTGGAGTTTGTCAATGGCTTTTTGGGAGAAGGCTGGGATTCCTATCTGGGTCGAGTCACGTCCATCTGCTTTGATGCGATTGCGCTGCTCTCGGCCTTTGCCATTGGATACTGTTACGGCAGGGAGAAAGGTCTCGTGGATCGAATCTCTGCAGCTACCGTTTCCCTGGTTTGCTTTTTGATTATTACTCCCCAGGTTCATGAGCTTTTCCTCAATGCGGATGGCAAGCCGTTTAAGGGCTTCGCTTTCTCCAACATGGGAACGGCGGGAATTTTCTTAGCCATGATCACGGCCATTGTTTCGGTATCCATTTTTAGCTGGGCGGTAAAGAAGAAGTTTGTCATCAAACTGCCGGAGGGAGTTCCTCCTGCCGTCATGGATTCCTTCGCTGCCTTAATCCCGGCTGCCCTGGCCATGATTTTCTTCTTTGTCATCAACATCATCTTTTCGCATACGTCTTACCAGTACGCTCACAACTTCATCTATGAGGTGTTACAGGCTCCCTTGGTAGGACTGGGAAAGAACCCGGCCTTTGAAGTGATTTACCAGTTCCTGTCCACCCTCTTCTGGTTCTTTGGAATCAATGGTCCGGCAGTCACCAACACGGTTTTTGCCCCCATTCACAAGGCATTAACCCTGGAGAACTATGAGGCAGCAAAGGCCGGACTCAAGATGACCAACATCTTCACGGCAGGCTTCTCGGACTTCTTCTGTAACTTCGGTGGTGGCGGATCCACCCTCGGTCTGGTCATCATGATGGCCTTCCTGGGAAAATCCAATCGAATCAAGATGCTGGGAAGATTATCCCTGGCACCGGGAATCTTCGGAATTAACGAACCGATTATCTTCGGTCTTCCCATTGTGCTAAACCCCATCATGATCATCCCCTTTATCCTGGCGCCGGTCATGAACACCGTAATTTCCATGTTGGTAACCATGGCGGGAATTATTCCTATCACCAGTGGGGTACAATTACCTTGGACCATGCCTATCGGCTTCTCCGGCTATCTGGTAACCGGCAGCTTCGTGGCGAGTCTTGTGCAGATTGGCTTGCTCCTCGCCGACATGGCCCTGTACTACCCGTTCTTGAAACTTTTGGATAAGAAATATTTAGAGGAGGAACAGGTCAAGAAGGATGAAGTGGATGAAATTGACAATCTGTCCTTCGACGACCTCACATTGGATTAATGAAAATTTTACTGATTTTTGACCAAGGATTGGCCGGTGCCGGGGGAAAGAGCAACCCGAATGTTGGCCTGCAGATTGCAAAAGGCGGAGTGGGTTCCGCATTGATGCTTCAACCCTTTTTTGAGCCCATTGGAGGAAATGTTGTCGCCACCCTTTATTGTGGAAACGAGTATTTTCTGGCCCACAAAGAGGAAGTGGTTCTGAAGATGACGAAGATGGCGGAGAAGATCAAACCGGACATCGTCCTCTGCGGTCCCTGCTTCAATTTCTACGACTATGCTCTCATGTCTGCGATGATTACGGAACAGATTCAGAAGGAGAGCGACATCCCGGTCGTAACCATCATGTCTCAGGAAAATACTGAGACGATTGAGAAATACAAGGGGGAGATTCCCATCCTGAAAATGCCAAAAAAGGGCGGTACGGGTCTAAGCGACAGCTTCCGAGATCTTGCCGCTTGGATGAAAGCAAAAGTGGAGGGACAGAATCCGGCTTCCTTGGAAGAAAGAATTCGCTACTAGGATTTGATACAGAGAAGCAAGGCTGCCTTCGGGTAGCCTTGTTTTAGATTACTGCCCCGGACCGGGAAGCGGGTGAAGGGATAATGAGAGGAAGAAATCATGATAGAATTAATCAATCAGGAAATTGATCAGTTAAAGCCCCAACTTATTCAGGACCTACAGATGCTCATTTCTTTTCCGAGCAAGCTAGGCCCGGCGGAAGAGGGAGCCCCTTATGGAAGAAGCTGTCGCCGGGTGCTGGACGCCGCCCTTGCGATGTGTGAGGAAAAGGGCTTTGCCACAAGGGATGTCGACCACCGGATGGGATATTGCTATATCGGTGATTCGGAGGAGTATGTCTGTGCCATGGGTCACCTGGATGTGGTAGAAGAGGGGGAAGGATGGACCTATCCACCCTTTGCCGGAGAAATTCACGATGGTCGCATGTATAGTCGTGGGGCCCTCGACAACAAAGGCCCCATTCTCGCCGCCTTTTATGGCCTTTACGCGTTGAAACGCCTCGGGGTCCCCTTCCATCGGCAATTTCGGATCATCTTCGGCACCAAAGAGGAGACAGGGATGGAGGACCTGAAGCATTACCTGACCAAGGAGCAACCACCCCTAATCGGCTTCACTCCGGACAATAAGTTTCCCGCCATTTATGGGGAGAGGGGCCGGGCGAAGTACAAACTCATCGGCTCTCTTTCTCAGATAGAACACTTTCTTAACGAGAAAATCTTTAAGGGCGATCCGGTAAAGAATTTAAACATTGACTATCGGGATGAGGATTTTGGTCGCATGATCCTGCGAGGGCTTTCCATTGCGCGGGAAGGGGGCCAAGAAGCTCTTTCCTTCACCTTATCGCTGCCCGTTTGCGATATTGAGGAAGTGGAATCTCGTCTTGAGAGGGAAATCGGTAGTCTGAAGCTTGTGAGGCTTTCCTATCTTCCTCATAAACTGGAAGATAAGGAGGATTCCTTGGTTCAACTGCTCAACACCGCCTATCAGGAATACATGGGGACGGAAATTTCTCCAACCACCACGACAGGCATGACTTATGCCCATTATTGTCCCCATATGATTGGCTTTGGACCTTCCTTCCCGGGCCAGAACGGCATTGCCCACCTGCCCGATGAATGGATGGATATCGAAGATTTGATGAAATGTGCTAAAATTTACGCCTATGCCTTTTATCGGATGAACGAAGCTCTTAAGAGATAAAGATAAAGAGACTGCTAGAGAGAAATGAGGGAACGATGAACGACCGTATTAAGCGAATGATTGGCTTATTGCAGCGAAATGACTGGATGACCGGGAGGGAACTTGCGGGCCTTTTGGGCGTTTCCGATCGGACCATTCGCAGTGATATTAAGGAACTCAATGCGGGAAGCTCACCGGAAATCATTGAATCCAGCCGAAAGCTCGGCTATCGGCTGGTTCGCCCTCAGGAGCCGGTTTTCTCATCAAACACCAAATCCATCACCAATCTGGAACGACGGAAGTATATCTTAAAGCGCTTGGTATTAAATAAAAAGGCAGTGGAACTGGACCGGCTTTTGGAAGAACTCTATATCAGCGAGTCTACCTTGAACAATGATGTGATGGCAATCAATTCCTATTTGGAAGAGATGGTGGACAGTAAGATCAAACGTTCCAAAAATCAGCTTTCCCTGGATCTTCAGGAACCCCAGGTTCGCCGTCTCTATAAGGAAATTCTTTTAGACGAAACCAATAACAATATCTTCAATATCTCAGAAATTGCTTCCCTCTACGATCGCTTTGACCTCATTCGGGAGAAGAATCTCATGGAAGGTATCTTAAAAATCCATCACTATAAGATCAGCGATGTCTACTACCCCCTTTTTCTCATTCACCTAAGCATCGCCATTGACCGTCTTATCTCCGGCTATGGTTTAACCGAGCTGGATTGGCTGGATGAGAGTATCAAAGACAGTCCCGAGTATGCCATCGCTTTGGACTACTTTTCCGACCTGGCCCATCGCTACCACATTGAGGTTCCGGAGGCGGAAACCGTCCTACTTGCCGCCAACATGATGACCAAAGTGGATAATCCCAAGAAGCTCTATACCTCCTCGGTAAAGGCCCTTACCGTAGACCTCTTGGACTATATCAAAAATCTTTGGGAAATTGACTTTTCACGGGATGCCAATCTGATTCACGGACTCAGCCTCCACTTGACCGCTCTTTTAGACCGGGTCAAGCAGGGCATCTCCTCCAGCAATGTTTATCTGGAAGAAATTAAAATTCGCTACCCCTTTATCTTCGAGTTGGCCATCAGCGCCCGAGACTATCTCAATAGGAAGCTTCATATTTCCATTTCGGAAGCAGAGGTGGGCTACATCGCTCTTCATCTGGGAACTTCCTATGGCATGAATTTTTCCTCCAAGTATCGCACCCTCCTCATCATTCCGGAGCGGGGGTCTCTGCAAAGCCATATTGTGGGAAAGATTCGTTCCATTTTTGAATCCGACCTGGACATCGTGGAGCTTCGGAGCTACTTTGAGGAGGAGGACGTGAGACGTAAGGATATCCAGTTTGTGATTTCCTCCGTTCCTCTTCAGCACCCCCTTCCCATTCCTACCGTGCTCATCTCTCCCTTTTTTGGAGATGAGGATGAAGTTGCCATTTTCCGTGCCATCCGCAAAAAGGATCATGAGGTTCTTATTAAGGAGTATGAGAGTAATCTTCAGGAGCTCTTCGATGCCGCTCATTTCTACGTCGAACAGCCTTCCCGTACGCGTACCCAGGTCCTAGACTTCCTTTGCCAACAACTTGTCCAAGAAGGTAGGGTAGAAGACGGCTATTTCCAGGAAGTCTGCGGTCGTGAAGGTTTCTCCAGCACCGACTTTCAGCAGGGCTTTGCCATTCCCCACAGCATTACCGCCCAACACGTCAAGGAGTCCTGCATCTCCGTTTACCTGCCCAAAGAGCCTTTCCTTTGGGATAAGTACGAGGTTTCCATCGTCTTCCTCCTGAGCATGAAGAACGTTCATCATCCTGCCTTAAAACTCTTCTTTGCTTGGATTGATGAGCTTGCTTCCGATGCTACCAAATATCGGGAGATGCTGGAGTGTAAGAGTTTTGAGGAGTTTATGGAATTGATGAATGGGATGTAGGGGATTGATCAGCTACCTTTCATATCTTTGGGCAGCCTCTTTCGATAATCTGTGAGTATGAAGTCCCTAACAAAAAATCTCTCCCCAAGGTCACATCGTTGAGTGGTGCGGGGAGATCTGTTTTCTGTATTGTAATACGTGATCGGGATTGTTCTTTAGGGCTCAAATCAATTGGAAAAAAATAATTTATATAATAATAGCAATACAACTTTATGAAATCGTTATTCTTTTTGATATAATCAAATTTAAGAACTAATCAATACCTTAATGAGAATGTCTATCAATCTAGTCTGGAGGATAGGATAACTAGGGATATAATTAGATTTTTTGGAGATTGAGAGGGGGGATTCTGATGTTAAGTCCAGAGGCATTTTATAATAAAGAGATAAAGGGAAAAAGCCCATCGCAGATCTTATCCAAAATTCAAGAATTGAAAAAACAGATAAAACCACTGCATGAACAACTCGAAAGTTTTGAATATGAGGATGACTATCCTTCCGCTTATCAACAGCTTTTTTTAAGCGGTTGTACTTAGAAAAAGCTAGAGAAGCTTTGATTCAATCTGGAGAAAACTATCAACCATCCAAGGCCGAACAACAAGCAATAAATATTAATAATAGCATACCTTATCTTGATCAACTGGTTCTTTGGACTTTGTGGCAAATTCAATTACGGGAATCAGGGCACTTTCGTTATCCTCCTTGGCCGAGGAATCCGATTCCCCCTGATTATAGGGATCCACACAGATGGTCACAAAGCCACGCCGTGCGAGTTCCAGGGAGTTGCTGATCTGGGTTTCCTTGGTGCGCTGAAAGCCGGGCGTCACGACGACAAGGGGCGCCTTGTTCTCTTCCGTAGCGGTCCTTGGGCGGAACAGATCTGCTTGAATCACGCGTCCGTTTTTTCCGGGGATGGTGAGGGACTGAATTTCAATTTTGCCAAAGTCCGTTTGCACGAGATAGGATCCAAAGGAGCTCAACAGGATCAGGAGCAAACAGATTAGTAATGATTTCGTGGCCTTTTTTTCAGAATGACGGTTCATGAAACATCCTTTCTAGTCGAGTCGCAGTAGGTGAATTGATGGATTTGAAAAAGCAAAAAATCAGACGGGATTTGCTTGGAAGATTTCCTTGCTTGTTTCAGTGTACCATAAGCAAAAAAAGAGGAGGACTTCCTTTCGGGAAGTCCTCCTTTATTCTACCCTGTTTCCTTTGACTCTGTGCCGTAGGCAAGCTAGGAAATATCCAAATCGATTCCCTCATCCAGGTTCTCGGACACGTATTTGCCATCCTTCTTTCGCTGCTTGACGCATTCGGTGAGGAGGTATTCGATCTGGCCGTTGATGGATCGGAAGTCGTCTTCTGCCCACTGGGCGATTGCGTTATAGAGCTTGGGAGATACGCGGAGGGGAATCTGTTTTTTCGCCATTAGTAAAGGCTTCCCGTATTCACGATGGGGCTGGCTTCATGATTTCCGCAGAGGACGACTAAGAGATTCGAAACCATGGCCGCTTTTCGCTCCTCATCCAATTCGACAACACCCTGCTCCTCCAGCTTGGCGAGAGCCATGTCCACCATACCAACGGCACCATCCACCAGCATGGCCCGGGCATCAATCAGGGCCGAAGCCTGCTGACGTTGCAGCATGGCGGCAGCAATCTCCGAGGCATAGGAGAGGTGGGTAATGCGGGCCTCGATGATCTCAAGACCGGCGAAATCCACCCGCTTCTGGATCTCTTCCTTGATCCGTTTGGCAACAATCTCGCTGGAACCCCGCAATGATCCGTCGTCGGGCTCGCCATCCCCCGTGGTATCGATCTGGTAGTGGGGATTCACATCATAGGGATACTGGCGGACGATGTTGCGCAGGGCCGTGTCCGTCTGCAGGGAGAGGTACTCCTTGTAATTATCCACGTTGAAGACCGCCTTGGCGGTATCCTTGACCTTCCACATGACCGCGATCCCGATCTCCACCGGATTTCCCAGATAATCATTGATCTTCTGCTTACTGTTGTTCAGGGTCATGACCTTAAGAGAGATCTTTTTGCCGGAAGATGATGCGGGTGAGGTTTTCGTGCTCTTTCCCAGGATGCCGGTTCCATCACTCACATCCCCGGACTGGCCCAGCCGCGTGTTGGCAGCGGGATTCACGGCAGAGACGAAGGGATTCACATAGTAGAAGCCCTCGCCCTTCAGCGTTCCAATGTACTTTCCGAAGAGGGTGAGAACCAAAGATTCCTGCGGCTTCAGCATTTTCAGACCTAGGAGCATGATCCAGCCGACGCAGAGAAAAAGGATGAATAGGACGAAGAGGAGAATGTCCATTGTTGTGGCCTCTCCCCGGTCCAGGGCGATTCCTTTGAAAATAAGGCCCGTCAATGAGAGTCCAAACAGAATCAGGTACAAAATCACCACGAAGATGCCCGTCTTCTTTGCCCTCAGTACCTTTTCGGAGACAGTATCCGCGCCTTCCAATTTCTTTTCCAAGTTGTCCATAAGTCGCTCCTTTCAAAAATCGTTTTGATATCAATATGATATCAAAATCCGAGATGCTGTCAAGGATTCTTTGCAAATTTTGGGAGCCGTCTCGGATCATCGAGGCAGGGTGCGGGGAGGGGAAAGGGGGGTGTGGTACCAGGGAGAATGAGAGGGTGAAAGGGAGACTGGCACAAGGTGGGGCAAGAGGAAGCATGAAGGGGGCACCGCCGAAGGGGGAAATGGGGGTGTGGGACCAGGGAGAATGGCAAGTAGTCGAC
>ERZ1673749.832-NODE-832-length-28049-cov-46.235801_pt1 | contig 28049 bp, 19 predicted proteins | sample MGYA00580204_ERZ1673749 | MGnify/ENA primary metagenome ERZ1673749 (study PRJEB41218, sample SAMN15661745) | gut metagenome | host: Homo sapiens | place: Canada: London | collected 2015-08-20/2019-03-30 | study: EMG produced TPA metagenomics assembly of...
CCCGCTTTTTAGACCCGGGTCAAGGGGCGTAGCCCCGACGACCCGGGGGTCAGGCATTGCAAGCGATCCCGCGACCCCGCTAGGGTGTCGCACTGATTGACTGACTGGTATGTGCGACACCCTGGCGGGGTCGTATACCTTGAATGCGTCGTCGTTTCCCGGGGTCTTCGGCACTTCGTGCCTCGACACCCGGTCTAAAAAGCGATGATCCCTCCGGGGCTTCGCCCCTGCGGGATCGGCAGACGGGTGCATTAGGAGAGGAATCTCGCGCTGCGGATCTCCTCCGCATAGATGTAATGCTCAAATGCGTCATCCTTGATAGAGCGATGGTTTTGACATTTGATATTTAATATCTACATTTACCCGACGAGTTCTATACCTCGCAACTTAAAAGTATCACTCTGACCTCTATTGTCTAAATTTCAAATCCGCTATAGTACCTATGAAAAAATTCTTCTTTACCCTATGTTGCTTGGCTATTATAACGTCAAACTCGTGGGTTGTATTCGGTCAAAAACGTTACAAGGCGCTCTACGAATACACCGAGCGGAATGCGATGACCGGCAGAGTCACTAACGATATCATACGTCTTAATTCTGAGAAAGGCTACTTCTCCTGTGTCAGTGAGAATACCTACCAAAAGGATTTAGTACAGGACTCCCTCGTCCAGACCGGGCTTGATCCCTACACCATCGTCGCCATGACACGAGACATGGCAAGAGGACAGAGGACACGTATCTTCACCGATCTCGCCGGCAACACCAGGACAGTGTACGAGTTCCCCATGACCCAGATCCACTACGAGGAGCCTCTTCCCGCCGTGACATGGGAGCTGTCAGACGAGGTGAGAGAGGTCAATGGCATCCCCTCCAAGCAGGCGAGGGGCAAGCTCTACGGACGCGAGTGGATCGTCTCCTATGCGACGGATATCCCTCTGCCTGTGGGACCGTGGAAGCTCACCGGTCTGCCCGGTCTGGTGACAGAGGCGGTCACGACCGACAGTCTCTACCACTTCACGCTCATCTCCTTTGCCCTCACCCCCGATGACGAGCGTCCTATCATACCCTCACCCTCGGCTCCTGCCACACCATCCAAGAAACAGTCCAAGAAGGAGGTCCTCCACGCCCTACATCAGTGCGCCACCAACAACCGAGCCTGGCTCAAGAAGCTCTACCCCGTGTCCAGCCAGCCTGAAGAGACCCCGGAGGACCTCCGGCGGATGGCACTCGCCCGCAAGTCGTACCAGTATATCGAGCGAGCTGAGTGATCCGGAGGCATCTCCTTTTTCTTCTTCTCCTTCCCCTCACCCTGACCATTGCCACCGCTGAGGAGTGGTGTGGAGTGGTCAGGGATGCTGAGACCGGCGAGGGGATATCGACGGTCCAGATCCTTCTCCTCCATGGTGAGAGCAAGGTGATCCGCCAGACGATCAGCCGGGAGGACGGCACTTTCTGTCTCGATCTACCCGACTCCAAGTCCGACCTCACGGTCCGCGCCGCACTGATCGGCTACCGGACGGAGGTGGTTCGCTTAGACACCCTCCTCATGAGAGAGGGACAAGAGATCCTGCTCCCCGCTGAGCTGCACCGTGCCGACCTCTGCCCCCTCACCCCCGAGACCCACCTCATCGACGTCTACGTACCACAGAGTCATACCTGATCCTCATCATTGTTGCTGTAGGACTCTTGACCTCGACATAGGGACCACACAACAATACAGCCCGAAAAACCGAGAGAACAGGTCGAATGCACATAGTTGAAGGAGCAGGCGCAGTCGTCGTCCCGGCTGAGCGACGCGAGCTTGACACATCGGAAAGCATAAGTGGTGCAAATATACCACCTCCGGAGGTAGAGGTTGTCTCGCAGAGCCTCTCCGTCAGGGGTGACGCATTTGAGCGGTCAGAAACCATTCAACTCACTGTGAAGAGTGGTGAACGAAGCACCCCGACAGGGGTGCCCGCTTTTTAGACCCGGGTCAAGGGGCGTAGCCCCGACGACCCGGGGGTCAGGCATTGCAAGCGATCCCGCGACCCCGCTAGGGTGTCGCACTGATTGACTGACTGGTATGTGCGACACCCTGGCGGGGTCGTATACCTTGAATGCGTCGTCGTTTCCCGGGGTCTTCGGCACTTCGTGCCTCGACACCCGGTCTAAAAAGCGATGATCCCTCCGGGGCTTCGCCCCTGCGGGATCGGCAGACGGGTGCATTAGGAGAGGAATCTCGCGCTGCGGATCTCCTCCGCATAGATGTAATGCTCAAATGCGTCATCCTTGATAGAGCGATGGTTTTGACATTTGATATTTAATATCTACATTTACCCGACGAGTTCTATACCTCGCAACTTAAAAGTATCACTCTGACCTCTATTGTCTAAATTTCAAATCCGCTATAGTACCTATGAAAAAATTCTTCTTTACCCTATGTTGCTTGGCTATTATAACGTCAAACTCGTGGGTTGTATTCGGTCAAAAACGTTACAAGGCGCTCTACGAATACACAGAGCGGAATGCGATGACCGGCAAAGTCACTAACGACATCATACGTCTTAATTCTGAGAAAGGCTACTTCTCCTGTGTCAGCGAGAATACCTACCGGAAGAACTTGGTCCGAGACTCCCTCATCCAGACCGGACTGGATCCCTACACCATCGTCGCCATGACACGAGACATGGCGAGAGGGCAGAGGACACGCATCTTCACCGACCTCGCCGGCAACACCAGGACAGTGTACGAGTTCCCCATGACCTACATCCACTACGAGGAGCCTATTCCCGCCGTGACATGGGAGCTGTCAGACGAGGTAAAAGAGGTGAATGGCATCCCCTCCAAGCAGGCGAGGGGCAAGCTCTACGGACGCGAGTGGATCGTCTCCTATGCGACGGATATCCCTCTGCCTGTGGGACCGTGGAAGCTCACCGGTCTGCCCGGTCTGGTGACAGAGGCGGTCACGACCGACAGTCTCTACCACTTCACGCTCATCTCCTTTGCCCTCACCCCCGATGACGAGCGTCCTATCATACCCTCACCCTCGGCTCCTGCCACACCATCCAAGAAACAGTCCAAGAAGGAGGTCCTCCACGCCCTACATCAGTGCGCCACCAACAACCGAGCCTGGCTCAAGAAGCTCTACCCCGTGTCCAGCCAGCCTGAAGAGACCCCGGAGGACCTCCGGCGGATGGCACTCGCCCGCAAGTCGTACCAGTATATCGAGCGAGCTGAGTGATCCGGAGGCATCTCCTTTTTCTTCTTCTCCTTCCCCTCACCCTGACCATTGCCACCGCTGAGGAGTGGTGTGGAGTGGTCAGGGATGCTGAGACCGGCGAGGGGATATCGACGGTCCAGATCCTTCTCCTCCATGGTGAGAGCAAGGTGATCCGCCAGACGATCAGCCGGGAGGACGGCACTTTCTGTCTCGATCTACCCGACTCCAAGTCCGACCTCACGGTCCGCGCCGCACTGATCGGCTACCGGACGGAGGTGGTTCGCTTAGACACCCTCCTCATGAGAGAGGGAAAAGAGATCCTGCTCCACCGGCAGGACTTCAGGCTCCCCGAGGTGCAAGTGCGGGCAAGGGCGATCGAGCAGCACGGAGACACGGTCAGCTACCGTACCTCCGCCTTTGCACAAGCGATGGACACCAAGCTGGAGGATGTGCTAGCGCGACTCCCTGATGTCTCTGTCTCCTCCGGCGGTATGATCTCCTACAAGGGACGAAGCATCAATCGCTTCTACATAGAGAACCTTGACCTCCTCGGCAGTCGATACACCCTTGCCTCGCGTAACATTCGACCTGAGGATGTCGCCTCCGTACAGATCTACGAGCACCACGAGCCGATCAGGCTGCTCAGGGAGCAGAGCCGATCCGACCGCGCTGCACTTAATGTGAAGCTCAAGGAGTCTGCCAAGAAGAGGTGGCTCAGGGACCTAAGCGGTGCTGTCGGCGGCTGGCCGCCGATCGGCAAGGTGAGCGGTTCGCTCATGAACTTCCAGCCCCGGCGGCAGACCATCCTCGTCGCCAAGGGAGACAATACCGGCGACGACATCATCTTTGAGACCCGAGTACAAAACATCGGCATGGGGGTGGTCTTCAACCCCTACCAACTCTCCGGAGGACCGGAGAACCTCTTTGCGGAGCGAAAGATCTACAACACCTTCTTCGGACGCGATCGAAGGCGCGACAATCAGACCGCCTTCCTCTCCCTCAATCATCTCATCGCCCTGTCCGACAGCGAGACCCTTCGGATCAATCTCAACGGATACCACGACCGAAACCGACTCAGAGAGGAGCGGGAGAGCCACTACTACGACCCTGCGCTCGGATCGATCGACCTCCGAGAGACCACCGACTATCTATCGAAGCGCAGTGCAACAGAGAATGAGCTAACCTATGAGCAGAATGGGGAGGAGCTCTATCTCAAGGACATCCTCTCCGTCCGCTACCACCACCTCACCACCGAGGACAACGCTGTCGTCAATGGTCGGCCTCGGACCATCGATATGCTCCTCCCCTCCCTCCGGCTCTCCAATTCGCTCACTGCGAAGAAGCTCCTCGGCGGGCATCTCTATACCGCCGCCCTCGGCATAGGGTACAGCAGCCGTCCTCAGGAGATGACCCTCGCAGGAGAGACTCCCTATCGGCTGCAGTCCGATGACCTCACTGCCACACTCGCTCTGGAGGGCTCCTTTGCCATAGGTCATCATCAGCTCTCCCCACAGATCAGAGGCGGCCTGGAGAGCTATGGGCTTAGGATCGGGGAGCAAGAGCAGGATCCCCGTAAGGTCCACAGTAAGGAGCTGACCTCCGACCTTTCTGTAGAGTATCGATACCAGAGTAATGGACTGGAACTGAGGCTCACGCCTGCCCTTAGTGCAAGACTGCAGGATCTCCCCGGAGGGAGACAGCAACACCTCCTCCCCGGCGTCAGATCCTCGATCAGGTATGACTGGAGGGGTGGGCAGACACTGCTCATCTACAGCTTCAGCACCAGCCGACCTGAGCTGACAGCCTACTTCCCGCACATGATCCGCGTCGGTCTGACAGACTACCGTGAGGGGATCACGGACCAAGGGGTGACACGCTCGCACAACCTACTGCTCCGACAGGAGGGGACAGCGCCGTGGGATCTCTCCTATGTGCTCACCGGTCGAGGAGGGCACGTGACCGCACCGAGGATCTACAGTCTCTCTGTCAGGGAGGGCAAGAGGATCCGCTCCTACCTCCCACTCGCCCACAGCGCCCTCTCCGGCGGTCTCTCTGCGGAGCTCTCCAAGTACTTCTCTGGACCGATGATCACGCTCAAGGGGACGATAGGCTGGGACAGCACCAAGGGCGACACCTACCAGCAGGGACTTATGATCCCCTATCGTGGGTCTGACCTCTCGTACGGCACCTCGCTGAGCTGGATGGGCAGCACACTGATAACCCTCGAGTATGGCATCGAGAGCGACCTATCCCGAGTCCACATCGGGGACAAGGCGGCAGACCTCACGACCAAGAGTCTGGAGCAGACACTGCGAGGTACCCTACTCCTCGGCGCGCACTGGGGAGTATCCGCCGACCTCCAGCACCGCTACAGCAGTTCGCCCCTATACGACCCGATCAACCAAGTCTTCCTCGACGGCAAGATCTACTACACGAGGGACAAGCTCCGGCTCCAGATCGACCTCACCAACCTGACCAACGTCCGCTCAGAATACTACCGCCGGACCGATGGTATCAATAGCAGCAGCCGGCGTACCACCCTCCGCGGTCGGGAGGTGCTTCTTACACTTACCCTCAAGCGGTAGACCCCGAGCCCTTGCCGCCGTCCCTCTCCAACCCAATTATTCCAAGAGCAGTTTTTTCTCACGACTTCGGGGTCATAACTAATAGCGGTAATAGAGAAATCTGTTACCGCTATTAGAGAAATCTATTACCGGTATTAGTCACGCCTATTACCGGTAATAGAAATAGCCCAGAAGGTGTGAGGCAGTTTCCCTGTGACAGGGGTGACGCATTTGAGCCTTAAAGCAAGGAAGTGATAATCCCTGTTGCCGTGCAATCCCGTCGACTGATCCCAGCCCTGCTGCCGCCTGCCGATCCAGCAGGGGCAAAGCCCCGGAGGGATCGTCGCTTTTTAGACCGGGTGTCGAGACACGAAGTGCCGAAGACCACGGGAAAGAAGACCTCGGTAAAGATATACGACCCCGCCAGGGTGTCGCACATACCAGTTAGTCAATCAGTGAGACACCCTAGCGGGGTCGCGGGATCGTTTGCGATGCCGGATCCGGATCCATCGGCAGGCAACGTGCAACGACATAACAGATGGATAAGCAACAAAATGTCCCCCGCCCCCTTAAACGATCACAGAGGGAGCGAGGGACTCTATTGCAAAGGTCAAAAACCAAAGCATGAGGACTCCGAAAAAATTGTTCACTATCGATCAAGACTAGCACTCTCAAGCCAAGAGCCTATGCCGTTGACGTCTGTCCGATTTTTAAAGGATCCCTTCTCAAAGACAAATAAGTTGCCGCTGCCGTCATCCTTCATCTCACTTCCCGTGAGGTCGGTCAGGTAGAGCGGGACATACTTATACACCGCTCTCGGCTTGTATATGCTGTGGTCAATCCCGTAGAAAGGGATATCTCCCACACTGAGGTCAAATAGAGCGTTGTCCAGATACCTCGCCAGAATGATCGGCTCGGCATCATACTTCTTGCAGAGCGAGACAAAGGTAGATATCGGGACACACACGTCGGATGGGCAATTCGGATTGTACTCGTAGACTATCTGGTGCTGCTTGTCGCTTTGCTCGATGATCTTTTTTAGCTCGTTGGCTGAGACCAAGTAGATAGTGCCGGTGCTCCTGGCACCAGGTCCACCTGAGTCACGGAGGTAGCAGACACGCTCTTTATTGGTACTCGAGAGCTTGTCGTATCCATCAGTCAGTCCGGTAATGCTGACACAGGAAGAACATATAAATAACAGTACTAGACCAAGCAAGAGATATAAGTGAAAGAGTACGATAGATGACGGTTTCTTTTTCATGATAGCTGCTTGGATTTAGGACTGATAAATAAACATATACGTTGTTTTGCAAACATACAAAACACATTCAACAAAAACAACAAACCATGCCCTGGTTATTTTTCGAGACTAACTTGTCATCTAGTATCTATTCCAAAAGGAAAGGTGGCAATAAAACTGAGGGATCGGAGTTGGATCAGTACTGTCTCAAGTCATGTTTCCATAATTGGTGCCTTAAATTATTCAGATGCGTGACGCATAAGCTTGACGGTAGATTTTTCCCATAAATCGGGGGATGATGCTTTTTTGGTAGATTTGCAAGGTTATGGGCGGGCCGATGGCTCGCAATCGATAATAGCTTGTACTAGTAGTAGCAACAACATATGTTTGAAAGTCTATCGGACCGACTTCTTGAGTCCTTTAAGAACCTTAAGGGTGAGGGATCCATCACAGAGCTTAATGTCGCTGACACCGTCAAGGACATACGTAAGGCCTTGCTGGAGGCGGATGTCAATTACTCCGTCGCCTCCGACTTTACTAAGAGAGTCCTCGACCAGGCGATGGGCGAGAAGGTGGTCTCCTCCATCAAGCCGGGGCAGAAGCTGGTCCAGATCGTCCACAACGAGCTGACGCTCTGCATGGGCGGCGCTGAAGAGGAGCTGAAGACCGACGCAGACCCCAATATCATCCTGATGTCGGGTCTGCAGGGCTCGGGTAAGACCACATTTGCCGGCAAGCTTGCCAATATGCTGCACAAGAAGAAGGGACTGAAGCCTCTCCTTGTCGCCGGGGACGTTTATCGTCCGGCTGCCATCGAGCAGCTCAAGGTGATCGCCGCTCAGATCGGCATACCGGTATACAGCGAGGAGGGCAATCAGGATCCGGTGGCAATCGCTGAGCGGGCGCTCGCCTTTGCGAAGATGAACGGTCGCGACACGATCATCATCGATACCGCCGGCCGCCTCGCCGTGGATGACGTGCTGATGACTGAGATCGCAAATATCAAGGCGGCTGTCAGACCGACACAGATCCTCTTCGTCGTCGACTCGATGACGGGACAGGATGCGGTGAATACGGCGAAGGAATTCAATGACCGGCTCGACTTCGACGGCGTAGTGCTGACAAAGCTGGACGGTGATACCCGCGGCGGTGCCGCGCTCTCAATCCGCACGGTGGTCGATAAGCCAATCCTCTTCATCGGTACGGGAGAGAAGATGGAGGCAATCGACGTCTTTTACCCCACCCGTATGGCGGACCGCATCCTCGGGATGGGTGACGTCGTCTCCCTCGTGGAGCGGATGGAGCAGCAGTACGATGAGAAGAAGGCTGCCCAGCTGGAGAGCAAGATCAGGAAGAATAAGTTTGACTTCGACGACTTCCTCGAGCAGATCCAGCAGATCAAGAAGATGGGCAACCTCAAGGATCTCTTGGCCATGATCCCCGGTGTCGGCAGTGCGATCAAGGACTTAGACGTGGACGACAGTGCCTTCAGCGGCATCGAGGCAATCATCCGCTCGATGACGCCCGAGGAGCGCGCCAATCCTGACATCATCAACGCTGAGCGGCGGAAGCGTATCGCTGCAGGCAGCGGGAAGGACATACAGGAGGTGAATCGCCTGATCAAGCAATTTAACTCCGCCAAGAAGATGATGAAGAAGATGAGCAGCCTCGGTCTCAATGGCAAGGGCGCTCCCTCTATGGCTCAGATGCGACAGCAGATGAGAGGCGGCAGATGAGATAATCACTTTTTACCAAAATAGTCACACAACATTATGGAAACACCCTACACACTGCTCGATGGCAAGGAGATCAATCGGCAGATGAGAGAAGAGATCAAGGCGGAGGTGGAGAAGATGGTCGCCGAGGGACACAAGTCTCCCCGACTGATCGCCGTCCTCGTCGGCCACGATGGTGGCAGCGAGACCTACGTGCACAATAAGATGATCACCTGCGAGGCGTGCGGGATCCGCAGCGAGACCTTGCGCTTCGAGGCAGACATCACGGAGGAGGAGCTGCTCAAGGAGGTCGCAAAGCTCAATGCGGACGACGACCTCGACGGCTTCATCGTCCAGCTGCCACTGCCTAAGCATATCGATGCGCAGAAGGTGATCGAGGCGATTGACCCGAGGAAGGACGTAGACGGCTTCCACCCGACCAACGTCGGCAAGCTCTCCATCGGACTGCCGGGCTTTGTCTCCGCCACCCCCTTCGGCATCTGCGAGCTGCTGAGGCGGTACAACATCAGCACCGATGGTAAGCACGTAGTGGTGCTGGGCCGGAGCGACATTGTCGGTAAGCCGGTGGCACAGCTGCTGCTCCACAAGGACAATCCCGGCAATGCGACCGTGACGGTCTGTCACAGCCACACGAAGGACATCGCCTTCTACACCCGTCATGCCGACGTGATCATCGCCGCCCTGGGTCAGCCCCACTTCGTCAAGGCCGATATGGTCAAGGAGGGCGCTGTAGTGATCGACGTAGGCACGACCCGTGTACCGGATGCCACGAGAGCGAAGGGCTTCCGCCTCTGTGGTGACGTAGACTTCGACAACGTCGCACCGAAGTGCTCCTACATCACCCCCGTGCCGGGAGGTGTGGGTCCGATGACGATCATCGCACTGCTTCACAACACCCTCCTCGCCGCTCGACGCAATAGGGGGCTTGAGAAGTAAGTCCCGAACTTTGCCTTGAGGGAAGCAATACTTGTAATGCACGCTTAGGAGAAAGAGGGATGACCGAGGTCATGCGGGAGACTCCCCATCAGCCGTCGGTCATCTCCTCCTTATTACACGCCAGCTCATCAGATGATATGAAGAAGGTACATCGCACCAACGCTCTCTGGACGTTCGTCGCCATCCTTGCCACGGCGGCGATCCTGGCACTGTGCTACCCGGGAGGTCAGTCACACTTCAAGTACAAGTATGCGGTCAATCAGCCCTGGCGCTATCAGGACGTGCTGATCGCTCCATACGACTTCGAGGTGAGGAAGAGTCCGGAGGCGGTACAGCAGGAGCAGGCGCACATAGAGGCACACAAGGATCTCTACTTCTCATATAATAAAGAGGTGTACGGGCAGCAGAAGAATCAGCTGCTCGAGGCCTATCACGATGCTAAGCTGCCCCGGGTGATCATGGAGCACAGCAGCTACGTCGCCTATCTGCTGAGAGAGCTGGAGCACTTCTACGACCTCGGCATGGTGGATCCGACGGAGGTGGAGCAGCTCTCTGACTCTGCCAAGGTCTTTGTGATCGGCAAGGACAATGTGGCTCGGGAGCGCCAGCTCTCGGACCTGATCACGACAGCGGAGGCGTACGACTCGATCATAGCACAAGCACCTAAGGGACTTGACAGTCTCACGCTGCGTCAGTCCGACCTGACGGCGTTGCTGATGCCCAATGTGATCTACGACACCGATCAGACGAGTCGTATGGCGGACGCCCGCATCGCGTCAATCAATGAGGTGCTGGGGGTGGTCTTCAAGGGGACGAAGATCGTCGGCCTCGGCGAGATGGTCACCCCCGAGATCTACCAGCAGCTCAAGGGGTATGAGGCGGCCTACAACGAGTATGCCCGCAGTACGTCAGACATAGTGATCATCCGGCTGGGGCTTCTGGCACTGATCGCCGGCACGCTCCTGGGACTCTACTTCTACCTCCGGATCGCCCGTCCTGACCTGATGAGTGAGCGACGCAACAGGCTCTTCTTACTCTTACAGGTACTTCTCTTCCCCGCAGCCTCCTACCTACTGGCTCCGATCTCACCGATGGTGGTCTACGTGATCCCCTACTGTATGGTGCTGATCCTGACACGGGTGGTGATGGACGGGCGCACTGCCTTGGTGACCTTTATCACGGCCGTGCTCCTCAGCACCCTCGTGGTGCCTGATGCCGCCCTCTTCCTCCTACTCCAGGTGATCAGCGGGGCGGTAGTACTGGCGACGCTGTCTGACATTTCTCAGAGGCGAGACCTGATCTACTCCGCGGTGTGGGTGCCCTTTGTCCAGATCGCCGTCTACACCGCCTACACGCTCGCTATGGAGGGGACGCTTGCGGGTTTTGATATCAATCTGGTGTGGTACTTTGCGATCGGCTTCATCTTCCTGATGTTCTCTTATCCACTCCTCTATATGGTAGAGAAGGTCTTTGGATACATCACGCCGATCAGCCTCGTCGAGCTGGGTGACATCAGCAAGCCGCTCCTCAAGAGGGAGAGCGAGGTGGCTCCGGGGACCTTCCAGCACGTGCTCAATGTATCAATACTCAGCACCGCCGCGATCTCCAAGATTGGTGGCAACGTGCAGCTGACCCGCACCGGCGCACTCTACCACGACATCGGGAAGATGAAAAACCCGATCTACTTCACGGAGAACCAGGGTGGGGAGAATAATCCCCACTTCAAGCTCCGCCCCGAGGAGAGCGCCAAGATCATCATCAGCCACGTCACGGACGGGGTGGAAATGGCTCGTAATGCGAAGCTCCCCGAGCAGATCATCGACTTTATCCGTACACACCATGGTCTCGGGATGACGAAGTACTTCTATATCCAGTACTGCAATGAGCACCCGGGTGAGGTGGTGGACGAGAGTATGTTCCGCTACCCGGGACCCAACCCCTGGACACGCGAGCAGGGCGTGATGATGCTGGCGGATCAGGTGGAGGCCTCATCCCGCAGCCTCAAGGAGATGAATGAGGAGATCCTCACCAATCACATCGACAAGATCGTCGATGGCATTGTTAGTGGTGGTTACCTGCGGAATACTCCACTGACACTTAAGGACATCGAGATGATCAAGCAGGTCTTCCTCGATAAGCTCCGGACGATGAACCACTCTCGGATCAAGTACCCTGAGCTGAATAAGGAGGCCAAGGCTGCCCAAGCCAAGTGAGCCCGACACGCCCTTGAAGATCAGTCCTGACATACCCGAGGAGGAGCTGATAGAGCTCGCGAAACATCCGGAGACGGAAGAGGAGGCCTTCCGCCTCATAGTCGACCGCTACTCGCCGATGCTCTACACTGTGATCCGTCGTGTGCTCATCACCCACGACGACACCAATGACGCCCTGCAAAATACCCTGATCAAGGTGTGGAAAAACCTTGGTCGCTTCGAGGGCAAGTCCAAGCTCTCCACCTGGATGTATACCATTGCACTCAATGAAGCACGCTCGCTCCTCAGGCGAAACCGACCCGAGCGTCAGTTGCCCATGGAGACCGACACCTACAGCCTCGCTGAGACGCTGACCAGCGATCCTTATTTCGATGGCGATGAGGCGGAGATCCAGTTAATGGAGGCGATAGAGAAACTCCCCGAGAAGCAGAGGACAACCTTTGAGCTACGGTACTTCGAGGAACTGCCCTATGCCGAGATCTCGGAGATCACCGGCACCAGTGTCGGGGCGCTTAAGGCAAATTATCACCACGCCACTCAGAAGCTGTATAAGTATCTGGGTGTGGTGGAGGATGAGGATTAAACTTTTCTCCCTACGGAGGATCTCACAAATGTACCGGGTAACCAAGAGATACGATTAGAAAAGTCTATCAGATAAATATGAGTATAAAGAAGACTCCCCTAAGAAGCCGCAATATCATTAAGTTCAACGACCCCGCACGGCACTTCTCTGTACCCGATGGGTACTTCGAGGGACTGGCGGATCGCGTCAAGCAACGGATTGAGACGATAGAGCGAGTGGAGGAGCGACTGAATCACCGTAACCGAAGCGAGAGACGGAGGTCCCGCAAGCGCCTCTACATAGCCGTCGCCTCTGTGGTGGCGGTGCTGCTCGCCGTCCCGCTCGTCTATACCACCGGTATCGTGAAGATCCAGGACGAGGAGACGACGCTCTCGGGACGCAATGACGACCTGGAGCGCTACGAGCAGTATAGCGACCAGGACTACAGGGACTACCTCTCCGAGGACATAGCAGACGACTATTACCTCGATGCTACCTACAGCAGCCTCTGATCTCACAGCTCACCCACACCATTCCCATGAATAGACTAATACTCACCCTTATATTCCTCTTTGTCCTCCTTCCCCTGTCACTCGGGAAGGCTCACGGCAGCGCCATGGCACAGTTAGCACCGCAGCGGGTAACCGCCGGAGCCTCAGCAGATGTCATCCCTAAGGCGGAGCAGATACGTCAGGAGTGCGTAGCCTACGTGGTCCGCACCTGTCGACTCAATGCGGATGAGGAGAAAGCTCTGGACACCGAGCTGGCACGCTATGACCGAAAGAAGATGATCCTCTGGAAAGAGCGAGCAGAGCTTCTTGAGCTGCTTGAGGATGAAGACCTGAGCGACTACAAGTATGGGAAGACGCTGGAGAGGGTACTCAATCTGGACGTCGAGCTGAAGAAGTGTAGACTGCACCTGTATCTCTCACTGAAGCCATACTTCCAGAATAAGAAACTCGGCGAGATCTACATCGCCATCAAGGACTTCAAGCAGGACTTCTCCACCAGACAGGGAGAGCTATAAAGTCACGTTACTATACAGTCCAGCCCGGCAGCTGCTTTCCACAGTTGCCGGGCTGGACTTTTTTATTAGCAGGGGCTCAGAGACGAACTGACCTAAGTCGGAGCGAATTGAGTACCACCAAAATGGAGCTGAAGGCCATAGCCGCAGCTGACACCGCCGGATCGATCACCACAGAGGAGAAAAGCCCCGCTGCAAGAGGTATCGCCACGATGTTGTAGATCGATGCCCAGAGGAAATTCTCATAGATGATCCGTACGGTCGACTTGGAGAGATGAATGGCACGCTCGATGGCAAAGGGAGAGTTACCGAGTGCCGTCACCTGCGCCACGTCCGTTGCGATATCGCTACCATTCCCCATCGCTATGCTCAGGTCGGCAGAGGCGAGCGCCGGAGAGTCATTGATCCCATCGCCCACCATGGCGACCACTTTCCCATCCTTCCGAAGTTCATCGATGTAGCTCTTCTTATCAAGCGGCAGCATACCGCCCTGTGCCCTCTCTATACCGAGAGGAGCGGCTATGGCATCGACCCGAGCCTGCGTGTCGCCCGAGAGGAGGTGCAGATCGACGCCGGTACGCTCACGCAGACGACTGAGAGCTATCTCCGCCTCCGAGTGAAGCTTATCCTCCAGGACGAGCAGAGCGAGCAGATCCCCATCGCATGTATAGTAGATAAAGGTGCCATCCGGATGACGACTCTCCAGCTGCTGCATCTCCTCCGTCAGCTCAGGGTCACCGACAAATCGTCTCTGACCCGCCCGATAAGTCTTCCCCAGGTATTCGAAGGAGATCCCCCCCCCGGCCGTTTCGGTCACCTCCACCGGCAGATCCTCCTCTACTCGATGACCGTAGCGGGAGACAATCGCACTCGCAAGCGGGTGGGAGGACTTCTCCTCTGCCTGCACGAGGAGTGACTTCTGGAGGTGATTATCCTCAGTCGTCCACGTTGCCTGAACCACCTTGGGTCGCCCGACAGTGATGGTCCCGGTCTTATCGAGCACGACATCAGTTACCTTCCCCAGCTGCTCCAGCGCGACAGCATCCTTGATCAGGAGGCCATTGCGCGAGGCCTTACCCATGGCGACGGTAATGGCGGTGGGTGTAGCCAGACCGAGAGCACAGGGGCAGGCGATCACCAAGACACTGATGGCATGATCCAGCCCCCTCAGCCACGGCTCCGGGGCATCAGAGCAGAGCCCCCAGAGGCAGAGTGTCAGGAGCGCGATGACCAGCACAGCAGGGACAAAGATCGAGGCTATCCTGTCCGCGATCCTCTGTATCGGCGCCTTGCTTGCCTGAGCTCGACGGACGGTAGCGATGATGCGGCCGAGAAGCGTCTTCCGCCCGACCTGAGTGGCTCGTAGCGTGGCAGCTCTGCCAACGGAGAGCGATCCGGAGAAGACCTCATCTCCTGCTACCTTCTCGACCGGAATAGGCTCGCCCGTAATACTGCTCTCGTCAAACGCACCCTCCGAGAGAAGGACACCATCCACAGGTACTCGATCCCCCTTGCGGAGCATGACCTCATCCCCTACCCTCAGCTCCTTGATATCGCGTCGAACGAAGTCTTCTCCTACCCTCACCAGCGCCTCTTGTGGTGCGAGAGACATCAGCTTACGGATGGAGTCGGTGGTCCGTCGCTTGGCACGCTCCTCTATATATCGTCCAAGGAGGATAAAGGTCATAATCATCCCGATGACATCAAAGTAGGTATGCATCAGTCCGACTTGTGCCGGCTCCTCGACAAATATGAAGCGGATGGTACTGTAGACAAAGGCGACCGTCGTACTTATGGCGATGAGCGTGTCCATAGTAAAGGTCCCCTTGGTAAGCTGCTTGACAGCCCTGACGAAGTAATCCCCTGCGGCATAGACATAGATGATCGCTCCGACGGCAAAGGAGAGAATGTAGGTAAGCTTAGGGGAGATCCCAAGACTCTCGTAGGTCATCATCAGTCCCATAGCGAGGAGCGCCAGCACAGCAGTGATGACCAACTTACGGAGCAAAAGGCGGAGGGCGCTCTCCTGTGAGATCATCAGCTCCCGATCCTGCAGTTCCGTATCCTCATCGATCAGCATGTCATAGCCGATGGACCGAACAGCCTCCCGAAGCTTTACTGGTGAGGTCTCTCGATCATCGTAGGAGATGAGCGTCCGTCCCTCCATCAGATTGACCTCCGCCTCGCGCACGCCTTTCGTCTTGAGGAGCTGCTCCTGCACCGCACTGACGCAAGAAGCACAGTGCATCCCGGTCACGGTGAAGAGGCGCTTCTGCGAGACCTCAGACGTATCAGTGGGATGAGATGGAGCGGACTTGTCTTCAGCTGAGTGACCCGCCCCTGAGAGCACCAGCGTGTACCCGGCATCCCGGACAGCAGCAGCCAGCTCATCCTCATTGGTCACATCGTCATCGTAGTTAATGGTGACACATCCCTCATCCAGAGCGACCTGTGCAGACTCAACTCCCGAGAGCCTCTCGAGAGCCTCTCGGACATTCTTCGCACATCCCTCGCACATCATTCCCTCCACCTTATACTTTATAGCTTTTCTCATAGGATACCGTCTCTCTTCATTAGTCTTGTCTTACAAATGTACACAAAAGTCCTGACGTTTCTACATAAGAAGTCAGGGCAATTGCGCTTGAACCACTGGCAGATCCCTGGAACTAATATCGGTATTAGTCCTGACTATTACCGGTAATAGATGACACTAATACCGGTAATAGTTGAGTCTAATACCGGTATTAGTGAGCGTTGATCGCCACCTACTGATTACCAGCGAAGTGTGAGCATCAGCCCGGACTATGACTTTTGTTGCTTATGATGCCTGGTAATTGCGTATTAAGACGGTCTGAATTGTTGCGCAAGTATTACTGTGATGAGCTAAAGCGGGCGACTCCGGATCGGAATGATCGCCGACTGCAAGTGGAAACTTAGGTCAATAATCGGTACCTTTGAGCATCACCATTTGATCACTTCATCACACCTCAATAGTAATGAAAGGAAAAAGCCTCAACCGTCTATCATCTCCGGGACTATCAATAGCCGTAGCGACGCTGATGGTCCTCGGGTTCTCCTGCTCTCACAGAGACACAGGAGAGACCTTGCCTCAGACTGATGGATTGCAGTACAGAGCTGGCTTTCAGTCGGGTCACACTAAGTGGCAGATAAATGATCAGATGGGGGTGACCTCTTTCATAAGTGGGACTGTCCGAGAGGACAATGTCCTGTACCTGGCTCAGACGGAGGATGGCATCTTCGGCTCTGTCACCCCGATACAGACATCGCACTCCTTGCAGGAGGAGATCATTGCATACTACCCATATAATTCGGCGGTATTGGAGGGGCTGATCCCGATGAGCTATACCTCACAGAGGGAGGGCAAGGCGCCGGATTACTTCTATGGACATCTCAGCAGAATGCCCTCGGGAGATCGTGACTACCCTACGGTCTCACTCCGACGTATCAATGCCCTCCTGCAGATAGTGATCACTGCTTCTCCTGACTTTGGGGATCTGTCGCATCTGCAGGTCGAGATGACCGATGTGCCCCTCTCAGGCTGCTTTGATATGAAGTCTGGTCACTTCTCCTCGAGGGGAGCGGTGGGGACCCTTCCCCTTGCGGTCACCGGCAGACGCGGTTCTGCTGTAGCAGCGGCCGTTGTAATACCCGATATAAACTATGGCGAGGTGGTGGTAAAGCTCACCTATAACGGTCGCTCTGTAGAGTGGCACCCAACACCCTATCAGGGTAAGATGGGTGAGGTAGCCTCATACCATCTGACACTCTCCGGCTCCGGAAGCGGAATCTATGTGACTGAGACCAAGGGTCCGGGGGAGCTGCCCACAGAGGCACCAGAGGGCCCTATTGTCCTTACTCCGGACGGGCTCATCGGAGAGCGTTACGATCCCTATGATCCTAAGTATGGGGCAAAGCCGGTGGATCCGACGGCAGGGATAGACCCTACTCAGCCCTCTCCCACCCAGCCCTCTGTCAATGACAGGGAAGATGTCCCGATAAGTCCGAGCGCCGGCATTGACCCTCTTGACCCGGCAGATATGGATCCCTCGATCAAGGGAGACGAGACTCCGTCTGACGGTGTTCCGATTGACCCAAGTACCGGAGAGGTGATTCCCCTCAATCCCGGAGGAGACTTTACCGTAAAGGATCAGGAGGATGTGCCGATCGATCCCTCCACTCCGGGTATCGACCCCTCTGATCCGGACGAGCCCACACCGGGCGTGGATCCCAATGACCCTCTGGGCAACGTCCGACCGGGAGTCGTGGCTCGGTACCGGGAGGAGGCTGTCGTCCGTGATGCAAACCTACTGGATCACGCCATCTTTGTCCGTCATATGGCACCGGACTCGTGGTTTGCCGATGGCGGTAGCGGCACGAGACGAAATTACTCCATCCTCTTTGACACAAAGAATTACAGCCCCAGATACGTCGCCTTCCCGATGTATCCGGGTGTAATAGGAAATAGCGGGCGCACCGATAGGTGGGACTACGATCCTGAGCTCTCGACCACGGTCCAGCCACAGCTCTATAAGTCTTATCTCGGACATTGGTCCAGAGGACACATGCTGGCAAGTAGCTCCAGGACAGCATCCAGGAGGCTCAATGCGACCACCTTCTACTTCTCCAATATGATCCCTCAAAACCAGGATCAGAATGGAGGGCAGTGGAATCAGCTGGAGAATAAGGAGCGCGCCTGGGCTCAGCAGGTCTCCAAGTACGACACCCTGTACGTCGTCTGCGGTCCCGTGTATAGCAAGGAGCCGCTACAGATGACCAAGGATCGCGCGGGGAAGCAAATCCCCGTACCGGATGCCACCTACAAGGTCTTCCTACGGCAGGAGAAAGCGACCGGCAACTGGCACAGCATCGGCTTTATCATGCCCAACAGCTCCCTCTCTGGGACGAAGTATGACGCATACGCCGTGCCGGTGTCTGAGGTGGAGCGTCAGACGGGACTCCAGTTCTTTACCCACCTCCCCAAGGATAAGGCAGTGGGCATCAAGTCACAGAATGATCCCACGCACTGGCGTTAGTTATAGAAGTCACGACAAGTAGTAACGAATACACTATGATACATCACTCGACACTGCGTACACTCATAGTAGCGATATGCGCACTCACTCTGGGACTCTCCTCCTGCTGTAGAGGACCGGAGCACTGCTCCGCAGGCTGTACGCCCGATGATCCGGAGGATCCATACGCCCTGAGGGCCGGCAACCTGAGGGTGATCGGTATCCTCAGAGACTATGATCCCTCCACTGGTATAATCAGTCCCAGCTGGCGAGATCGTGATGCCATCGGCATCACAGCCATCTCAGGCGGAGTTACACTGGACACAAATGTCAAGTACACAACCATGCGCTCCCTCGGCAATCACTTCGTCGCTGCCACACGAGGCATACGACTCGGAGAGAGCGAGAGCTGTGACCTGATTGCATACTACCCATACAGCGAAGCACTACAGGAGGGTAATCTCCTGCCGGTGTCGACGACTTCGCCGCTTTACCTCTCTCGCATCAAGACCGGTGTAACCGCCGATGCGGAGGCTGTGCTGGAGCTCCACCCCGTACTCTCCCCCTTACTGATCAAGCTCTCCGGGGTAGACCTCAGAGGGGCAAAGCTCGAGCTGAAGGGGGTAGCCAAGTCGGGGAAGGTGAATGTAACGGACGGCACGGTGATCATAAGCAAGGAGAAGGGGAACATTGACACCCCACTCTCTGTGTCCGGAGACAATGCCGGGACCGCTTTTCTGCGTCTGATCCCCGGGCAAAGCCTCAAGGGGATGACCCTGAGGATCGTTACATCTCAGTATGTTTTTTCCTATCTCATCACACAAGACATAGAGCTGAAGAGTGGTGAGCCCAATATCATCGAGCTTAAGCTAAAGGCTGATGACGGTACTGCCTCCGGCACTGTCACCACCGCCGATGGATCGATCCTTCCGATGGAGGATGTGGTCATAGATGCCGGCACGATCCATGTCGACTGAATACCTTAGCTCTGTCAATCAGTGAATCAAGAATATATGTTTAGACGAAAATTAGCAGCGGGACTCGCTATCATACTGGCACTAGCCGGAGTATCCCATGCATCTGCACAGGAGACAGCGACCGAGCCTGTGGTCATCGGTCGCGTCGTAGATGCGGAGGGAGGTGACCCCGTCGCAGGCGTACGAGTCCACCTTGAGCAAAGCGGTCTGTCGTGGATCACCGCATCGGATGGACGATTTAGGTTTGTCGTTCCCGCCCCTGGTACAGATCGGCTGACATTGTCGGGTCATGAGATTACTACTCGGAGTCTCGACGTGAGCATTTCCCCTCACGGGGTAACCGATCTCGGGGATCTCATCGTATCGGTCACGATTATGGAGGCTGACCAGTCCCTCGTGGGCGTCGTCGATGCCTTAGAGCTGGGAGAGTCGGGTAATGATCAGACGATCAGCCCGACCGTCATCCTCTCCAATGATATTTTCCTAAAGAAAGCCGGATTCAACTTCTCCCAATTCCGTTACCGCACTCGCGGCTACGACAGTCGCTACGAGCAACGGTACATCAATGGCGTGGCATTCAACGATCTCGTCCGCGGGGTCTTCAACTACTCCTCCATCGGTGCGATCAATGACCTGACGAAGAATGGTAATGCGATCAATTACGTAGGAGCGTCGGACTTCTCATTCGGGGACCTGGGTGGCTCACAGAACATCAACATGCGTCCGTCCGGTTACAGTCGCGGTGGGAAGTTGACTCTCTCAGGGACAAATCGCAACTACTACGCCCGCACAATGATCAGCTACAATACCGGTCTGATGGATAATGGCTGGGCTTTTACCGGACTCCTTGGAGGACGATATGCCCACGAGGGAGTGGTAGAGGGGACCTTCTATAAGAACCTCTCCTACGCTCTTGGGGCTGAGTACCGGTGGGACGAGGGACGTCACGCCCTTAGTCTGATCACCTTCGGATCCCCTGTTCGACGCGGTCAGCAGGGAGCCTCAGTCGATGAGGCGGTGCAGCTCGCGGGATGCTACACCTATAACCCCAACTGGGGCTGGCAGGATGGCAAGAAGCGCAACTCTCGGGTCGTCACCTCCTACGATCCCACTGCGATCCTTACCTACGACTGGAAGCCCGATATGCTCACCAGCTGGACCACTGCCGTGGGCGTCCACCACAGCCACTACCAGAAGACCTCCCTTGACTGGTTTAATGGTGCAGATCCACGCCCCGACTACTATCGCTATCTGCCCTCGTACTTTACCGGTGCTCCGGATGTGCAGGACTACTACCGCTATCTCTGGCAGTCCGGTCGCACGTCACAGATCGACTGGGACCGTCTCTATCAGATCAATGAGCTGAGCAATAGGACCGGCGACGGCTCCGCAGTATATATGGTACAGGGTCGAAACAATGATCTCTTCGAGGTGTCGCTCAACTCGACCCTCACCAAGCAGATCACCTCTACCCTCAAGGTCTCCGGTGGCGTCGGCTACCGGTACGGGCACGCGCGCCAGTACCAGACCGTGGAGGACCTGATGGGTGCTCAATATGCCCGTGATGTGGATAAGTTTGCCGAGCGAGACTTCCCCGGCGACCATGACCGTATCCAGAATGACCTCAATCGTCCGGACAGACGAGTCTACGAGGGCGATGTCTTCGGTTACGACTATGGCCACGACCTACACTCTGCTGAGGCATGGGTACAGAATAGCCACACCTGGGCGCACCTCGACCTCTACTATGGTGGTCGTATCGCCTACACGAATATGCTGCGTGAGGGATACATGCGCAACGGACGCTATCCCGACAGCTCTTATGGTAAGGGAGAGTCCTACAGCTTCGTCACCGGGGATGCCAAGGTCGGCTTCACGTACAAGTTTAATGGTCACCACTTCCTGCTCGGAAATGCGGTCTACCAGTCTCGTCCGCCACTGGTCTGGGATATGTACGTCAATCCTAACGTCACCGATCTCACGGTCGATGACCTCAAGCCGGTCAGTGATGCCTCTGTAGATCTCAGCTACGTCTTCTCCACGCCTCGCGTGTCGGGTCGTCTGGGACTCTTCTACACCAAGTTCTGGGACGATATGCGCAAGATCGCCTACTACAACGATGTGGAGCGCACCTTCGTCTACCACACCCTCTACGATATGGAGAAGGTGCATCGTGGCATCGAGGCGGGGATTAATGTCAAGGCTACCGACGCACTCAGCCTCGACCTCGTCGGGACGGTCTCCCAGTACTTCTATGCCAATGACCCGATGGGAGTTATGAACTCGACCAACGGCAAGATCCGGAACCGTGAGGAGAAGGTTTATATGAAAAACCTCTATCTGGGAGGGATGCCGCAGATGGTTGGCACCTTTGGGATCAATTACTTCATTAATTACTGGTTCCTGAATCTTAATGTCAATGGCTTCGGCTACAACCACATCGACCCTGCGCCCATCCGTCGTCTCGCCTCCAATTATACCGGAGTCCGACCTGAAGGCGTCCCGGGGCATAATCCCGAGGAGTACGCTGCCTTCAAGAGCATCACTACTCAGGAGCGCTTCAAGGGTGGCTGCACCCTCGACCTAAGCATCGGCAAGATCATCTACCTCCCCGGACGACAGAGGATCAATCTCAACCTCTCCGTCCAGAACCTTACCAACCGCCGGGACATCATCACCGGTGGATACGAGCAGGGACGTATCAATCTGAAGAACCCTGAGCGATTCGGTAATAAGCACTACTACATGCAGGGCATTAACCTCTTCTTCAATGCCGGCTACATCTTTTAATCACCAGACAATCCGAGATACACTACGATATGAAACAAGGACTAAAATTACTGGCACTCGCCGCAGCCGCCATCGTGACGGTCTCGTCCTGTAGCGACCTAAAGTACGATGCACCACTCCTCACGGAGCCCAAGGTGGAGGGTCTGACGCCAAACGTCACCATCGCTCAGCTCAAGAAAGAGTACTCCGACGTCGCCGACCGCTCCTCCAAGGAGATCGAGTACGAGTACGTCCTCAGGGCGACCGTATCCGCCAACGACGTCTCCGGGAATATCTACAAGCAGATCTACATCCAGGACGAGACAGGCGGCATAGCCGTGAGCATCGACCAGAATGCCATCGCCGGGACCTACCCCGTCGGTCAGGAGGTCTTCATCGATCTCCACGGACTTGCGATCAGCATGTATGGCGGTCAGCCCTCGATAGCCCACCCTACGGCGGAGAAGAATCGGATCCCCTTCGAGATCATAAAGAAGAAGATGCTGCCCAATGGCTGGCCCAATGCTGACCTTGTGCAGCCGAAGACCGTTAGGATCTCTGACCTCACCGATGATCTCGTAGGTCGTCTGGTCCGCATCGACAATGTCTACTTTGAGCAGAAGGGGCAGCCCTTTGCTCCTGCACAAGAGACTGTCAATCGTCTCATCACCGACGGCAAGGGCGCCTCAATCATAGTCCGTAATAGTGGGTACGCTGACTTCGCTGCCGACAAGCTCCCGGAGGGCACCGGCTCAATAGTTGCGATCCTCTCTAAGTTTGGCAACGACTACCAGCTCTTCCTCCGCTCTCGCGAGGATGTGATCGGCTTCACTCCCGGCACGACCCCCTCTGATCCCTCAGGCGAGGGCGGCAGCGAGGAGCCGACTCCCGACACCGGCAGTACGATCCTCGACGCCCCCTTCAGCAAGGATCTCGCCCCCTTCACCCAAGTGAGTGTAAGTGGTGACCAGTCCTGGAGGATCAAGCACCAGAGCAATAAGACCACCGGCGAGGTATACGACCACTTCGCCGTGATGAGTGGCCACGACGGCACCACCGGACACGCCAACGAGGACTGGCTCATCTCTCCGCTCCTCGATTTGACAGGCGTCACCTCGGCCACCCTCACCCTCAAGCAGGCGATCAACTTTGCCGACCCAGCTACGATCAAGGAGTGCCATCAGCTCCTCATCTCCACCGATTACAAGTCCGGTGCCCCCTCCTCCGCCACCTGGACACCGGTCACCATCGAGCTGCCCAAGGGGAAGGACTGGAAGTTTATCGACACCACGGTCGATCTCCCCAAGTCAGTCCTCGGTCAGGCTACCGTCCGCTTTGCCTTCAGGTACACCTCCCCCGACGGTCAGACCTCCTCATGGGAGATCAAGGAGCTCAAGCTGAAGACTGTCGGTGGTGGCAAGGTGATCACCGAGGGCTCCGGCTCTACTATCGACTCCATGAAGAACAAGAACTATGATGTCGCCAACTAAGCCAAGGCTCTCGCTCCTCGCGGGGCTTCTCCTGCTCGTCCTCACCACCTCGTGTGGCTCATCCCGCCACACGAGTGACCGGACGGTTGCGTCGGACACCAAGTATGACGCCTATGCGGTCGCTTTCTACAATGTGGAGAACCTCTTCGACGCTGAGGACGACCCCGATAATCCCGGGGATGACGAGTTTCTCCCCTCAGGTCCCTACAATTGGACCCGGGCGAAGTATGAGAAGAAGCTCCACAACATCGCCTCTGTGATCTCCAAGCTGGGTCGGGAGGTCACTCCCGCCGGCCCCGCGATCATCGGTCTCGCCGAGGTGGAGAATAAGCGGGTCTGCGACGACCTCGTCGCCCGTCCGGAGATCGCCGACATGGGACTTCAGGTGATCGACGTCCCCTCGCCCGACTGGCGAGGCATCGAGACCGCCCTACTCTACAATCCTAAGCTCTTTAAGGTGACCGACTACAAGGCCTACCGCTACCCCGAGGTAGACTTCCGCCCCGGCTACCGCACCCGAGACCAGCTCCTCGTCAGCGGGATCCTCGCCGGCGAGCCCTTCCACGTCCTCGTCTGCCACTGGCCCTCCCGCTACGGAGGCAAGTCCTCCAGCATCTACCGAGAGGTGGCGGCTGAGCTCTCCAAGCACATCGCCGACTCTCTCTATAATGATAATCCAAAGGCGAAGCTCATCATCATGGGCGACCTCAACGACGACCCGGTGGACAATAGCACCGCCAAGGTCCTCGGTGCCAGGCGCACCATCGAGGAGGTGGGCGAGAGAGGATTCTTCAACGCCACCTGGGAGCCCTACGCCCAGGGCATAGGGACACTGACCTATCAGGGGAAGTGGAACCTCTTCGACCAGATGATCCTCACCGAGCCACTCCTCGACAGCTCACGGAAGTCACTTAGCTTCTGGAAGGTGGAGATCTTCAATCGTCCCTTCCTCATCCGTCAGGAGGGCAGCCGCAAGGGCACTCCACACCGCACCTTTGAGGGAAATACCTTCATCGACGGCTACAGCGACCACCTCCCGGTGATCACCTACCTGATCAAGGAGCGACAGTAGGGTCATCTCGGGACTCACCTCAGACAAAAGCCCTCAGGCATGCCGGTCATGCCTGAGGGCTTTTTGTATTAGGGCCAGACCTAGCACTGAATTAGCCCATTGATCTCAGATAAAACTAATACCGGTAATAGATGAGACTAAACCCGCTAATAGTGACGACTAATACCGGGTTTAGAGTCAGCCCATCTCCTCACCCTGACTCCCAGTCTACTGTGACACGCCCCATTTAGCCCCTCCCTCAGCACCGCATACTCGAGAGCATGACACGCTCAGATGGACGTGCAAGAGTGACGTAATTGAGCGGTACGGAAGCCATTCAACTCATTGTAAAGGGTGGTGAACGAAGCACCCCGACAGGGGTGCCCGCTTTTTAGCTGTAAGTTTGTCATATGATCGTTGAGGGGCTTTTGAGCCCCGCTCAAAAGCCCCTCAACGCCACTCAAACAAAGGAGATAAATCTTTTGGGAGCAGGTGCTCCTGACAGCAGGGTTAGTATCGTATCTTTGTTGTATGAAGAGCGGCACTAACCGACTGAGAGGAAGGTAAACCATCTTTTTAGCAGGGATTGAAAAATCCACCGCGGGCTATGGACCTCCTCTCGGTCAAGCTGTTAAAAGCCAAATAAATAGATAGGAAGAACCTAATTACAGCTTTTGCCTAAAACAGCCCGAAGTGAGAGGGGTTATTGAACTGCTTGAGAAAGTTGGTCAAAAAGTTCTTCAGTAGTCCATCTTTGCTGTTGAACTTTAAAAATGCCGCTTGGTTGGCTGCTAAGGCTTCGGTCGTCTTAAGGTTCCCCTTATCATCAATGCCTGAAACGATGGTGAGTTTCCCAGATTCTTGCTGGTTCTTTACCTCGGTGCGATCCTCTAAAACCAGCACGAACTCTTGTCCATTATCATTCTGTTCTATTGCTCATTTTTGCTTGGTTGTCAATACTATTACAGGGCAAATATATATGCAGGAATATCATGCGTGTCAGGCAAACAAACTCATAGTAAAGCAAGGTAAATAATAGGCAATATAGATAAGATTGCGTACATTTGTAGGTGTAAAAGATGACGCTCAAAAGAGAATAATCAAGGTATGCAGGTGATAAATCGTATTAAAGTAGTATTAGCAGAGCAAAGACGAACCAATAAGTGGCTTGCTGAGCAACTAGGAAAATCAGAGAACACCATATCAAAGTGGTGTTCCAATAAGGTACAACCATCCATTGAAACCCTTGTCGAAATAGCAGAAGTCATGGACGTTGAAGTGAGAACCCTCATATGCCCTTCCAAGATAGATAAAGAATGAACAAAAATCAGTTAGCCAGCAAGATATGGGCATCTGCCAATAAGATGCGTTCGAAGATAGAAGCCAATGAGTATAAGGACTATATACTCGGCTTTATCTTCTATAAATTTCTATCAGAGCAAGAGGTTAAATTCCTTTTGGAAGAGGGGGTTACTCCAAAGGATATTTCCGATGAAATTACCGAAGACCATCCTGAGAATGTGGCCTGGCTTCAAAATTCGTGTAGGTTATTTTATTGCCTATGAATACCTCATAGGTCTGTTTGCTACCAATGCAGGGAAAAAGGCTGGGGAGTTCTGCACCCCACATGAGATTACACCAGACGTTTGCAAGGCTATCTCAGGAGGAGCAACGCTTTGCGATGATTTTTCTGCACGATGTGGAGAATGGCATAGTTGATTTAGAGTCGGGAAAGACCTTCAAAGACTATATAATAGAGTATCAGGTACGGGCACTGAATGATAATATTCATCAGACGGCAGAAAGTTTCGGTCTCAACGAATCTATGTTGCGAGAGATTATGAACGCTCACGTAACGCAAGACAATCAAAATGAATACAATCGCTCTGAAAGCCTCTTGAAAACTACGAACAACGAAAAGGCGACAGTGTTTTTTGAACGTCAAAAAGGAAAATGCCTACGTCCTTTCGAAGTGAGACGAGTGTTGTATAAGTATAAGCGCAGATAAATTTTAGAGGGGGTAGCCATCATCTAGTTGTAAAAGTAGCTGATCTTACCTACAAAAAAATCCGCTATGATTGTGTCTAATAACTTTGTCAATAGTTGCTTAAAACAAGTGTTTCAATGAATGTACTATATCTAATTGGGAATGGTTTTGACCTTAGATTGGGGCTGCCAACTAGATACGCAGACTTCTTAGATTACTATGAGGTTCGATGTCCTTTGTCTAATACAAGCGAGGCAGAGAGTGTTGCTAAGTACAAGAGGCACTTTTTCAAAAAACTCAGAGAGCAACTCAATTCAGGCAATAAGCAGTGGAAAGACCTAGAGCTAGCTCTGGGAAAGTTCACAACTGAGTTTGGCGATGACGTGGAAGGCTTTCGTAATTTCTATGAAGATGTCAATTTTGCCTTGCGTGACTACCTAAAGGAGGTTACAAGTAATTTTCATGCGGAGCAAGAAGAGTCAGATAAATTGTATAAGGATCTCCTGTATCCATACCTTTATCTCACCCAAAGAGAACAAAACCAATTTCAAGAAATAGTTCCGATGGCTGACCATTGGGTAGCTAACGTTATCACTTTCAACTATACATCATCATTTGAAATCTTAAGCAATAATGTCCTGAGCAGTGGAGATGTGTACAGAAGAGACAATGGGTACAGTTTCAATTATAAAGACATAATCCATATACATGGAAGCCTAGAAGCAAATGAGCCTGAAGTTTTATTAGGAGTGGACAACATTGAACAGATAGACAATGCTGAGCTCAAAGAGAATGAAGATGTGACCGATTTCTTGATAAAACCTCAGAGTAATCAGAATTATGGTGCCTTGGACGATGAAAAATGTCAAAAACTAATTTCTGAAGCTCGTCTGATATGCTTATTTGGCTTGTCTTTAGGGGAAACGGATAAAACTTGGTGGACGCATATTAGACAGAGGTTTCTTAGTAATGATGCTGTTACGCTTCTTTATTTCCATTATGAAGCTCTGTTTTCTCCAAAAATGAAAAGAGATTTGAGGCCTGCAAGAAGAGCCAGACAACACATTCTAGATGCTTTGGGAATAGATGGGATTGAAAAAGACTACAGAAACAGAATCTTTGTGTCAGTCAACTCTGATATGTTCCCCAAAAGAGATAGGAAGAGGGGCTAAGTATTCTAGACTACTCCCTAAGTAAGTTTCTGAGTGTTCGGTCAGCTTTGATACGAGCAGTCTCAGAGTCTACGAGGGATAGCACCTCTTGCTT